>Ga0209913_1000360_pt1 | contig 41137 bp, 34 predicted proteins | sample PersoiDNA2013203_FD_185805 | JGI IMG/M metagenome (GOLD analysis project Ga0209913, IMG submission 185805) | Permafrost soil microbial communities from the Arctic, to analyse light accelerated degradation of dissolved organic matter (DOM) -... | ecosystem: Environmental > Terrestrial > Soil >...
CTGTGCTTGCAGCACAGGCCCCGGGCTGAAGCCAGAAACGAAAAAGCCCTAGAACATTTCTGTTCTAGGGCTTGTCGTTTGGTGCGGCTGGCAGGATTCGAACCCACGACCCCTTGGTTCGTAGCCCGAGACCCGCTGCAAAAAGGCAATCTATTCAATGATCTAGAGGCACTCACCTCTGCCGGATTGCAGCCTAATGCCTCTTAGTGCTTCCGAGACCCACGCAAAACTTACGCAAACAATTTGTCATTGAGAAGGCCAAATCTGGCCAGTTTGAAGAGGCGGTATCCTAGGGGCGATTCGTAGGACCCCCACCGTGACATCAGACCAGCTCCCACCTCTCCCCTCACCACTGGCTTTCTCGTCGGAATTGATCAAAGCACGAACAGAGCTTGGGCTGACACAGAGTCAAGTTGCGACGAAAAGTGGCCTGTCTGCTTCTGCAATCAAGGCGTATGAAACGGGGCGCAACCTACCTGGGGCCCGAGAACTCAGGGAGCTATGCCAAGCACTAGAGATCTCTCCAAACAAGCTTTTGTTTGGTACCGAGGCTCCATTCCAGCCTAGGACCTTTGCCAATCTACTCACCGATGGAGAAGGCGAAGACGAGCACGTTGCACGTGGTCGGGCGACCTTCCTTTTGGGCATGCTTTCATCCGACGAGCGTGATGCCATCCTCACCATCATTCAGTCCATGGCGATCTCTCGTCACGGTCAGGAAAAGGTCAAAGAGCGCATTGGCGTTGCAGACCTAACGGTGGGGATGTCGCGACTTCTCATGAAGATATTTCGCGATAAGGCCAATGCTGGTAAGGACTGGAACACGCAGGAGATTGAAGCAGAGGTCGAGGCCTTTATGAGCCGGCAGGGGCACGATCCAACCCCTTAAAGGTTACGAATAAATAGTTTGACATTTTGGGTAACCAGTCATAAAGTTACCAAAACAGCAATTCGCTGTTTTGATAACCAACGACTGGAGTACCCATGATCGACTTTTCCAATCTGGCGCTTTCCCCAAACGAGTCCCGCGCCGCTCGTAACTTCCTCGGCCTCAGCCAAGCACAGGCCGCCGAGAAGTCCAACCTCCCCAGCCACAAGATCAAGCGTTTTGAGACCGGGAACTACGTCCCGGATGCTCAGTTCCTTGACGACTTGCGAGAGTTCTATGAAGGGGAGGGCTACAACTTCCACGACGAAGATGCACCAGGCGCGAAAGCCAAAGCACGAGGAGACATCTTCCCTGCGGGGGTAGTTGGCGAGACTGCCGGTTCCCCTGTGGAAACCACTGGTTCTCCCTCGGAAAACCAAGGAAAACTGCCCCGTCCGCAAACTGCAAATTTGCAGTTCATGCGCATCTCTCCCGTACTGACTTCGGATCAAATCGACCGCGTTTTCGATTGCATTGAGGACAACGAAACTGCGATTCACGCCGGGTTGAAGCAACCCATTCGGCAAGGTTTTTTGAGCGATGCCCCCTCTCCCGCATCGCAAGCACAAGCTGTCGCTTTGCTTCGAAGCCTGGCTGAAAACGGCTTGCTCTACGCTCGCCTGATGGGGCGCGATCTGATTCCGCTGCCTTCGATTGCAGACGACCAATCACCGAAGGCCGGCACCCTGCTGAGCCAGGCATCGACGGCAGCGAAGACGGTTGGTGACCTTCTCAGTGTTGCGATGGCCGATTTGCACCTTCACGTGGTCCACGGTGACAAGGATGCGCATGCGCGACGTAAGGCGCGCGCGGAGCCGACCGAAGTTCTGCAGGCGTTGGTCGGTTGAGGCGAGGCGGCAATGCGCCACCACCTTGATGACAAAGGGGCCGTTGCGTCCCCCTGCGGTCTCCAGGCAGGGCGCCACCAGGCGCCGACCGGGGTACCCACGAGCACGTATGTGCAAGTGGGGGGGGAGGGAACCCTGCCAAGAACATTGCGCCTGTGCTCCCCCGTCAGCGCTGGCACCTTCGTCACGCTTCGTTGTCAAGGCAGCTTTGTCGTGGCATATCGCCGGCCCCATGGCGAGTTTTGCGCCGTCTCCGACCATCTCACCGGAGTTTCCGCGCAGCGTGAAGCCCGGCAGCGCAACGCCGCGTCGCTCGCTAGCTCGAAGGGCACCAATGCCACCAGGCGGCCTGTTCGAGCGTTTCCTCAGGACCACTTCGCATGATTGGCCGAGTCACCACCCCCAATGGGCGCGTCATGCGCTTCATCGACCTGCATCTCTTCGATGCCTACGTGCGCACCTGGCGCGAAGCCGGTTTTGCCTTGAGCTGGGCAGATCCCCGCACCGTCACGATTTCCCGCGCTCCAGCTTGACCCTTCCCCCTCGTCCTCTATGACCATGCACCCAATTCACTTCGTCTTCACCTGGGCCGCTTCCATTGGCCCCTGCCGGATTGCGTTTTCGAATCAACGCGATCTTTTGAACTACCTGGCTGGCTGGTGCCAAACCGGCGACTCCGTCATGGTCGTGTCTTCGTCTGAGGTCCGTGGGTAATGCGCAAGACGGCCCGCTCCGCCTCATTCGCCTGGTGGGCAACCCCAACCAAGCGCGACTGGTCTTTGGCCGCCCCTGCCGCCATCGCAGCACCGGCACGCCGTCCTTTTTCAAAGCCGATTCGACCCGCTCAACCCGGATCGGAGTCGGCTTTTAAAACGGCTCAAATTTTCCGCTTCACGGGAAGTAACACCCCGTATGAGTCTCATGAGTGAGACAACCACAAGCGCAGCGAAGAGGCTCATGGGACTCGATACGGTCAGGTTCAAAACCCCCTATATGGATCGCAACATCGTGGACAAGATCAAGGCTCAGGGCGAAAGCTATTGCCGAGTCGCGAACACCACTGGCGAAGTCGTGTGGGAAATCACCCGCACTGCGTATTTCAGCCCATCGTGGACGGCATTTCAGGTTGATGGTGGACGGGGTTTCAAAGTAGTCGTGGACGGCGTTTCAGTCTGATCGTGGACGCTGTTTCAGCACCATCGTGGACGATCGGGGTTGCGCGCAGGTGATTTTCTGACCCGCATACGCTGGCCGCTTTTTGCGACCAGCCAATGCCAACCAACAGAGTCACCATGCGCCGTATCCGAGAGGCTTTGCGCCTGCACCTGCAGGCCGGCTTGAGTTACAACGAAGTAGGCCGCGCGCTCAAGATTTCCAAGAGCGTGGTCGGCAAGTACGTCTCACTGGCCAAGGTGGCCGGCGTCGATTGCACCGTGGCCGATAGCCTTGATGACGCGGAGCTGGAGTCGCGCCTATACCGTCCGCCAGTGCCGCGATCGAGCCACCAACTGGCCCCCGACTTCGCCCTCGTTCACCAGGAACTCAAGCGTCCTGGCGTCACGCTCATGCTGCTGTGGGAGGAGTACGCCAGCGGCAACGCACTGGCCTACAAGTACACCAGCTTTTGTGTCAAGTACCGCGAGTTCGCCAAGACCCAGGCACGCTCAATGCGGCAGATCCACATCGCCGGCGAGAAGCTGTTTGTCGACTATGCCGGCTCCACCGTGCCCATCGTTGACGCCCACACCGGTGAGATCACGCAGGCCCAGATCTTCGTGGCAACACTGGGCGCATCGAACTACACCTATGCCTGCGCAACACCGCGCCAAACCAGCGCCGACTGGATCGGTGCCCAGGTCCAGGCTCTGGAGTTCTTCGGCGGCTCTCCCAGACTGATCGTGCCCGACCAGACCCGTGCATTGATCAGGCGTCCCGACCGTTATGACCCAGAACCCAATCGCAGCTACGAAGAGTTCGCCAAGCACTATGGCTGCGCGATCCTGGCCGCTCGGCCTGCGCACCCGCGCGACAAGCCCAAGGTCGAGGGCTCGGTGCTGCTGGTGCAGCGCTGGATCCTGGCGCGGCTTCGTAACCGGCGCTTTTTCAGCTTGCACGAGCTCAACCAAGCTATTGGCTTGCTGCTGGTCGACCTCAACCAGCGGCCCTTCAAGAAGCTGCCAGGCTGTCGACGCAGCGCCTTCGAGCAACTCGATGCCCCTGCTCTGCGACCTCTGCCGGCAACGCGTCACGTCATCAGCCGTTGGAAGACGGTCAAGGTCAACATCGACTACCACGTCGAGTTCGAGGGCCACTATTACAGCGTGCCACACCGCCTGGTCGGCGCCCAGTTGGACGTACGTGTCACCGCAGCGCTACTGGAATGCTTTGTGTCGAACCAGCGCGTGGCCTGCCACGCCGTCAGTACCGTGCGAGCCGGCTTCACCACGGTGGCCGAGCACATGCCCGCCTCGCACCGAGCTCACCGGGAGTGGACACCAGCCAAGCTCATTGCCTGGGGTGAGCGCATTGGCCTGAACACCGCCGCACTTGTGACATGGCAACTGGAGCGACGCCTGCACCCTGAGCAAGGTTACCGCACCTGCCTGGGCCTTCTTGCACTGGCTCGCAAGTACACGCCCGAACGCCTGGAAGCGGCGTGCACCCGCGCTATGGCAATCCGCGCACCCACGCTGCGCAGCGTAACCAACATCCTCAAGTGTGGCCTGGACAGCCAGCCTGCGCTGTTCACCTCAGCGGCCAACCCGGTCATTGAGCACGAGAACGTACGCGGCCCCGACTACTACCACTGACCCCATCTCCACCACCAACCAAAGGACCTACCCTAATGCTGAGCGAACACACCCTGGATCAACTGCGTGCCCTGCGCCTGGACGGCATGGTGCGAGCCATTGAAGACCAGGCCACCAGCACTACCGCCCACGAACTGCCCTTTGACGACCGCCTAACCATGCTGGTGCAAAGCGAGATCGCCTGGCGCGATGACCGACGCGTGGCCCGCCTTCTCAAGGCTGCCAAGCTCAAGGTGAGCACAGCTTGCATCGAAGAGATCAACTGGCGTGCCAGCCGCGGACTGGACCGCGGCCTGATCACCGCATTGGCTGGTGGCGACTGGCTGCGCCATGCGCGCAATCTGCTCATCACCGGTGCCACAGGCAGCGGCAAAACCTGGCTTGCGTGCGCCCTGGCACATCAGGCCGCACGCAGCGGCTTCTCAGTGCAGTACGTCCGGGCGGCCAGGTTGTTCGACGAATTGCAGGTGGCGCATGGCGACGGCAGCTTCGCCCGGCGCCTGACACAGTTGGCCCGGCTGGATCTTCTGGTCATTGACGACTTTGCCATCTCGCCTATGGGAGCGCCTGAACGCAATGACCTGCTCGAACTGCTGGATGACCGCATCGGCACGCGCTCCACGCTGATCACCAGCCAGTTGCCGGTCAAGGATTGGCACACCTACCTCAACGACCCGACACTTGCCGACGCCATCCTGGACCGAGTTGTGCACAGCAGCTACAAGATCCCACTCAAAGCCACCAAGTCCATGAGAGAGACGGCCGACGAGGTTGCCCGCGCCGCGTTGGTCGAGGCCTGAGAGTTGAAGACATGAACTCGGGATCAAACCATTCTTGCGTGCCTACACCACGACAGGCCATTTCAGGCTGATCGTGGACGATTGAGCTACAGTTACACCAGTTCCTGCGCGCTTCTTCAGCGCCGCCACGGCAACACTGATTTGCCGTCCACGATCAGCCTGAATCAGGCGTCCACGATCGCTGAAATACGCATCTGACAAGCGCCACGGGTGGTTGCGGTGGTACTCGCGCATGCGCCTTCCCAGCGATTCATAGTGCGGATTCTTCATGCGTGTACCTTTGCCTCCAAGGGCTGCGAATGCTCTGTAAGAATGTTCAACACAGATCCGAGAGGTAAGTATGGCAAAGAAGACCCGTGGTGACTATTCGAGTCATAAGGCCGAACTTGCGCAGGAGGAACTCCAGGATTGGGATCGCATGGCACCCCTGGGACGGGAGTTCGGCAGTCCCGACTACGAACGGCTCGCCGAGCTGGATGAGCTTGCCGTCAAGACCCTGGGAAGCTTTGCCGCCGCACGTCGCTGGCTGGATACGTCGAACCAGGTCCTGGGGGGTCAGACTCCTGAGAGCGTGGCCAGCACTCCAGAAGGGTATGCCCAGGTGATCCACTTGTTGAATTCGCCGGGTAGTACAAACTGACACAAGATAAGCGTCGCTTTAAAGCCGCAGGTGCATCGGGGCATCGCGCATTCGCTGCGTTCTCATCCAGTCCTCGCCGTCCTTGGCAAAGGTAGTGCTCGATCTAGGAATCTTCGGCGCGGCCCTCGGGCAAGAGTGGCATATAGACACCGTCCGGGCCGTCCTCCTTTGGATCGAACGGGTACGGATCGACCAAGCTCGACGCCACCATGTCCTCGCGTGGCGTGCGCAGGTAGCTGCGCCATGCATCGCTCGTGCACCCTAGGTCGATCTCGGCGTTAGTCGGCGACTGCCGGCATGCATCCATGCGCTCTTCGACAAGGTGTTTCTCGCGAACAAACGACGCCAGCTGTTCTTCGTCAAAGGATCGCGCCAAGTAGGGATATTGGATCGCTAGTTCGGCCCGGCCGTCGCGCTCCAGCAGCGCATTCACTTTGCCAAAGAGCCGGTCCACCCGCCCCACGCGCTGCTCATTGTCGCCGGGCGTCCAGGCGATGCCGTAGTGGTGTACCTTGCGGCACTGCAAGTGCAGGTTTACGCCCTCTTGCAGTACCGACGTCGCGGCCAGCACGTTCGGGTAAAAGGGGCTATTGAAACCTAGGATCAGCCGCTGGCGGTCCTTGACCGCGCCACTGGCATAGAAGGCTGGGCTGCTGAGTCCAGTGAGCTTGTGCCAGCCCTGGCGGTCTTCGTCGGATACGTTCTCCCACAAGGCATCAAAGGTCTCCAGAGCGGCGCGAAAATAGGCGAAGGCCAGGGAGTTCTTCAATCCTATGTCCAGAAACTCCAGAAGGGCCAGGTAGCGCTTCTGAGCTTCGCCCACTTTTCCATGCCGGCGAAACTCGGCATACCTGCAGTACAGCTCCACGATCACCGGACTGGCGAACAGAAAGCCGTTCTTTAAGTAACGGCCTAAGCTTTCTGCCTTTGCGGGTTCTCGCGCCAAGCGATCGGCGCGCTCGCGGTCAGCAGCGTCGAGGTGGCGATACATCAGTCCCCACAGCGTCGGCATCGGCGTCGCGAAATTGAATTTCTCGTCCGTCCCTACGCCGATACCTCGCCCCTCACCGAAGCCGCGCGCCACCAGTGCCGCCGAGGCGTATTCGTCGCGCAGCCGGCCACCGGACTGCTTTCGGTAGTAGTAGTCGTAAGTCCCAGTTTTGTAATCACTGGCTGGTTCCAGGAGCAGCGTGAACAGGCTTTCCGGTTTGCGCAGGCGCAGGCTGAAGTTCGAGGCGTCGGTGCTGCGCTGTTTGCCCGCCTTCTTTACGACGAACAGATCGGCCACCTTCGAATGCACGTTGGCATCCGCATCCGCGTGCTCTTCCGCCGCTGCGTCATTGCCTTCCAGTAGCGTCGCGTCGTCGGCTTCGCCATGGTCGCCAAAATGCCTGTTGAAGAACTCGCGGGACCAGTGGCTGGCCTCCCACCGCTTCAGCAGCCTCCCCGTGTCATCTGGAGCAAGCGCCTGTACGATCCGCAGCCCCATTTGCCGATCGTAGGCAACGTTAACCCGCGCAACGATCTCGCGCACCGAGGGAATCCTGCGCACGAACACCAGGTGCTTGTGCTCGTGGGCATCTACGCCCGCATCGAAGACGTCAGCCGGTACGCACGCTTTAACCAGCGCGTCGTACTTGGGATGCGCGGGCAAGCCGCCAAGGCTCTCGTGCATGCGTGCCAGTCGGGTGAGGATCTCAGTGTCGGGCGCGCCTTGGAAGTCGCGCTTGGCAACGTCTTCCTCGGTCTCATGTTCAGCTTCAGGCTCCTGCACCTTGAACGACTCAAAGCCCTCTAGGTAGCCGTAGAGAAAGCGCCGGCCATCCTGCGCCTCCTTGTTCACCAGCAGCTTCTGGTAAAGCGCGAAAAACAACTCGGCTGCGGGGTCGTTAACCAGGTCTGACGCCACCGCCATTTCGTGGCGGTAAGCGTACTTGTCGTAGCTACCGTCGCGCCCATTCATGCGGCGCAGGCGGCGCAACGCGTACTTCTTTAACAGCGCCTCTGGCTTGTCCTGGCCCACCTCGGCCACGTAGCCAAGGATCGCGGCCACATCGTCCATCGAAGCGTGGCTGGGCGTTGCCGTCATCAGCAGCGCGCGCTCGCCCAAGCGGTCTTCAGATGAACCGAAAAACGAGCGCGCCGCGTAAGCGCGCTGCGACTTTCCGCTGGTATTACGGAAGTAGTGCGCTTCGTCTACCACAAGCAGGTCGAAACCTCTGCCGCCCAGCGCCGCCTTCAGGCGACGGTGGACATCTGCCGCCGCCACTGCGGCACCTTTGAGCTTGTCTACGCCCTCGTCGTGCTCGTCGCGCATCAATCCGCTCAGCGAGTAGATCGTCGTCACGAATAACTGGTGCGCCCGCTCCTCCACAGCTTGAGCCAACTCGGCCAGCGACCAGGCCAGTCTGGCCTCGTGCACCGGCTCGCCGTCACGAACACGCCGCACGACGTCGTCGGACTGCTTATAGTGCGTGCGCACGAACTTGGCGTACTCGCGCACCCAGTGGCGGCAGATGTCGCGGTTCGGCGCCATTACCAGAACGCGCGCATCGGGATTCGCCTTCCAGAGCAGCGCCATCACGCCCAGCGCCTGCAGCGTCTTGCCCGTGCCCACCTCATCTGCGAGTAAGGCCGCGCAGTGGCGCCCCAGCTTGTTCCACAAACCGGCCACGCCTTCGGCCTGGCGCGCGGCCATGGCGCGATCGTCTTCGCGATAAGTCCAGTCCGCGCGCTCGCGGTCAAAGGTGATCCAGCCAGACACCTTCTCTGGCGTCAACGCGCCCCAGCGCTCAGCGTCCATAACCGCAAGCCTCCCGCAACTGCTGCATGTACCTGGCGTTGCCGCGGATCTCCGTCGGCAGGCGCGACAGCCGCTTGTCGGGCTTCAGGCTCTGCCACTTGGTGCCTTCGGGGGGCGCGTACCGCGCGTTCTTCGCGCGCGTGCGGGCGTGCGCTTCTAGCGCCTCGGCATAGAGCGAGTCCGCCTCCTGCAGCAGAAACCAGTTGAACACCGCACTTCCGCCGGGCGCCGCCGCCTGCACGTTCACCTTGGCCACCAGTTCCTGCAGGCTACCGGCCTGCACGAACAACAGCCTCTCCAGAATGTCCCGCGAACCCACCTCGCGCAGCCGCCGGCGGAATTGCTCAAAGGCATGGAATATCCGAAAGTAGCTAAGCCCATTCGTCTCCACGGCGATGGCCGGCGGCGCTGGCTCGTCGTCAGGTACGTCGTCATTGCGCAGCACATGGCGCAACCGGGGCTTGCCGCTCCCGCCAGGCTCGACGCCTTCGACCCAGTCGTTCAACAAGTCCTTCAAGGTGTCATAACCCTGGGCGCGCCGATGGGTTTGCTCGGTTTCCAGCACCAGGCCGCGGTACTCCATGCTTTTGTCGCGCCAAACCTCATAGCCGTGGTCGGCAAGCAGCGCCTCGTTGTCGGGCAGCGCCAACGTTATGGCTTCCAGCGGCCAAGCGCCGTCTTTGCGGCGGTCCTTCCAACGCAATGTCTGGCGCTGCCTTACCCCCGGTAGGCGTAGCATATAACCTGTGCCTTTGTTCTTTTCGTACAGCCGGCCCTGCACCTCGTAGCACCCCTGCGCCCAGTCGAAACTCACCAGCAGTTCGAAAGGCAGGGGATACGGCGGGGGATCCAACTCGTCGTCCTGCAGCATGTCATCGGTGCCGAAGTCCTTGGCACCCAGGGCCAGTGGGTTTCCAGCAATGTTCTTTGTGCGCGCCACGTCGAACAAGAAGCCCGCTTCCACGTTGCGCAGCTCGAAGCTCGAGCTGCCCGGCTCTGTACAGTTCCACGAGCCGACGGCCAGGCGCGCCTTCCGTCCTTGCGCCAGCCAGAGCTTGGCGTGGGTCATCTCGATCTCGTCCGCCCGCGGCGAAGGGCGATCATGAAACGCGAGCTCACGCTTGCGCAGCATTTCCGCGATGGCCTCCGACCACTTGGCGCGCACGTGGCGGTTGCCGACGCGATCGGGAACGATGGTGACACCGATATCCCGGCCCGCCAATACCCGGATCTTCGCAATCAGCCCCGCGAGGTCGCGCGAGAAGTAAGGCGACCACACCGTCAGCCGCTCAGTCTGCGTCCCCGCAAACAGGAGTTCCAGGAAACTCTCGCGCTCGAAGCTGTGCGCAAAGCGCCAGCCCTCATCGTCGCCCTTGAACTGCCTGCGCACGCCCAGCGCAGTTTTCAGCCCCGCTGCCACGAACAGCGGCTCGAAGAAGCGCTTAATCTGCTGGTACTGCTCGTTGTTGCTCACCGTGTGGAAGCAGAATACCTCTTGGTTGCGCCCCCAGCCGCTGACGCTGAGGTTGGCGCTGCCCGCGCCCAGCACCATGCGGCCGCCTTCGTCCTCCAGAAAAATCACCTTGGGGTGGAACAGCGATTCCGGGCCGAGCCCTTTTAACCCCAGTCGCCACGGCAGCACACCGTGCACCGGCAACGCTGTGCGCTTGAGCTGATCGGCCTCCATCATCCGCAGGTCGCAGAACACGCGCAGGTCGATGCCGCGCTCGGCCAGCTGCAACTGCATGTTCTCGTAGTCCATTCGGTTGGAGGGCGGATCGGCGTCTCCCTGTAGAAGCTCGGGCAACACATGCGTCTCGAAGAACGGGATACCCAGGTTGAACGTGGTGAACCAGGCCCGCCTCAGCGGGCCCAGCGCCCGCACTTGCTGGCGAAAAGCCTCCAACAACTTCACGACAGCCCCCGCATACCGGACAGCAGATGGCGGAACTGCGGCACATAGTAGTGGTGGACCCAGGCGCCCACCGGTCGGTCCTGCTTCGCTGGCAGAGGGCGGATGCGCACGTCGACTCTGAGCTGACTGCCGTTCAGCAGCCGCAGCCAGGGGGACTGACCACGCGCCTCCATCACCTTCTCGTGATATCGAAGCAGACGCTCCACCTGTTCCTGCACGCTGTTGGCCCGCGCTAGTGCCAACAACTCCGTCAGCCGCTCGGCGGCCGTTCCTGATACCTGCGCGCGCATTTCAGCATCGTCCTCAATCGGCTTTGCCAATCGAGGCAAAGTGCTTCCATCGCGGTCGAGCGACTTCCACCCCGCCAACACTTCGGCCAGCGACTTCGATTTGGCCGAAAGCATTACCCCCAGCAGCAGGTCTAGCTCGGCGAGGAAGGGCTCCAGCATCTGCACGCGTTTGAGCTTATCGCGTTCGTCTGCCGCGAGCGGCACGCGCTCGGCCGCGAGCGCGATCACCTGCTCGGTCTGTCGTTCCCGCGTCTGGCCATCCGGCAGCCACTCCTGTTTCAGCGCCTCGTACAGGGCGCCTGGCGCGCCCTGGTCCAGTTCGGTGACCCCGAGCCAGAAGTCGCGCGCATACGCACCCACCCACGCCGGCGATCGAAAGGCCGCGACGAGGGCCTGCTTCAGCGCCACTGGCAGTTCGGTAAAGTTCAGCTCAGGCTTCCTGCGTACGTCCGCCAACAATTCGGCCAGATGCTCATGCACCAGCGCCTGCAAGCGCGCCAGGGGCTTGCCCTGCGCAAACAACTGAGCCTGCGCCTTCTGCCACTGCGGCCGCGACGCGGGCAGCGCGTAGTCGTAGCCACCGTCAAAGAAGCCCATCTCCACCAACGGCGTCTTGTAACGCCCGCTCACACCGAGCGCATTCTGCCGCACCAGCACGTGGGCTCTAGCGTCGGGGCTGAAGAGCAGCCGCGGGTTGCCCTGGGTCTCTTCCCAGAGCCGGCGCGCCTTGGAAATTCCCAGCACTCCAGCAGTCTCGACACTCACATGGGCCTGCGCTTCCACCATCGCGAAAGCAAACACGTTTTCCAGATAGATCAGGCAGGCCTGCTTAAAGGCGGCCGAATCCTTGCCACGGCCTGCGTAGGCCTTGTCGTGCAGCAGCCCTTTGCCCGGCAGCACCGCATCGTCCTCAACCAGCACCTTGGTCACCCAGTGGTTAAAGAGGTTGAGCGTGTAGTTACGGACGTCATTGGAAATGGAGCTGATGCGATTGCGGAAGATTTTTTGCCCATAGGCCGACCAGATGACCAGCAGGCCCAACGGGTCCAAGTTCAGCTCGCTGCCAATGCGGTCGTCGAACTCTGTAAGAAGGTCACTGAGCGTAATTTGACGCATCGTTCCCGCTTCGCTATCTCGTGTGCCTTGAGCAATCGACAAAACATGTACCTCGAATTGACTACCGTTCATTGTGCTTCGACGGCCTGTTAGGACACCTACGCCCCGTACACGTCGATCCACACTATCTACGCTTTTCGGGCCGGAGGTTGAGGATGGCGAACAACTCACCAGTTCACCGCAGCATCGGCGAGCAATCAAGCTGCATGCTTTGAAGTGCATGTTGTCTCCGTATCTTATGTTCGAAGGGGATGCCAAAGAGACTGAGCAACCACCTGTTCAACGTATGGAGGCGGTGGAGGTCGGCGCTCTGCCGGTCAGGGAGAGGCAAGACCACCGTAGAGAGTAGTACGGGGTCACTCGCAGACGCGGTAGCTGAACGCAACGGCGATACGCCCGCTTAACTTGAGGCCATAGCTTGAATGTCTGCAGTTGGCTGATTTCCAGTCATGGTGCGGGCGGTTGCCCAGGAGACGTATGGCCTAGCAGGCTGATTTATCGCCCCCCCATTCGAAACAGACCGACGCAGCATGCGTCAGACGCACTTCGTCTTGAGGCATTTGTGCCATACCCCAGTTAGTCGTTTACAGGAGACCAGATTTTTCCAAATTAATCTCATCAGCTTAATTTCCCATCAGCCAAAGCGGATTATTTATTTTGAAGACTAACATTCACCCGGCGCCGATCCTCGTCAAACCTCCTCCGACGAATTTCCAAAATATATTGCTGCGATACATCCAACGTTTCAAGAAATGCACGCGCACACATCTCAAACCCCAACTCACGGACAGCAGCTTGGTTACCGAGAAGCAGCAAATACACAATACGCATGGGCACCCCAGATTTATATGCCTGTACTCGAATGTGCCAATCCCTATGACCACGCTCAAAATTCCAAAACGGAATATTAGCCGCAAGACCGATAGGATATTTTGAATTATTAACCACCTCCGAATAATAAAAACTGGTCAGCGCATAGATTAAGATCAAGTCGCGAGGCAAATCACCAAACATCAACGCCCCGTAAAGCTCCTTTGCTTCGACACCAATTATCGGGCATACATCCCGCCATTCCTCACAACCCCAAAATCTGGCAAATATCGGAAGTAACTCTATTCCATGCTCTAAAGTAAGCTCCGCAAAACGATCCAATGCAACCTTTAACAGAGGCGATCCGACTTCAGGCGCATGCCCCTCCATGCCATGCGCAAGCGACTCAACAAATGCCTTGTAGCCAGAGGACCATGTGTTAGGCAAGGGCTTTCCGCTTTTTGATTTACAACGATAGCACACATGAAGCTCGCACCTGAAAGGGGCTTTCCGCAGCAAATAATCGAACTCTGCTCCGCATTGCAAGCATTCATCTTCCAGTGCAACACCATGCTTATAGCAGGTACGCACAACAGCTAATTGATGAAGGCTCCGCCCAAATGATAGACCATATTCAAAAAGATCTTCAGACACACAGCAAGGGCAACGCCTATATTTCAAGGCCATTCTAGGCATTAATTTTCCAACACTTGATACCATCCTGCCATCAGTGTCCCCAGAGGAAATCGTCTGAAGCACTGCCATCTTTAAAGGCTCTTGAAGCACCTCGACCACCAAAGGGAAAGCAGTAAATCTCATGAGCACTTGTAAAAGATTAAGGCTGCCACCAAGCATTTCCTCCGATACTCTTTTTGCCCGCCAAAAAATGCATTTCCTTTCGAATGGCTTTTTTCTTATACCCCGCAAATATTGCAAGGCACTCACATAAGAATCGAGGGTTACACCTTCGGGAACTCTTGGTATCATCGCCTGAATGTCCAATGCCGAGAAATTACGGCAAGATCTGGATGACTGCACATCCATCTGCGCACAGTTGAGACAGAAAACCCCAGCATCTCGGATACCTGACCAATATTGGCAGCAGCCTCAAATGCTTTTAGCACTTGAGACGGGACCTTATCGGAATCAACCCAAAGAGAGAGTTGAGACGACTGTGCCGCAGAGGTATTTTCAAAGAACCCGTCAATTGATATCCAGGATTGCTCACTAAAATATGCAATCGCAAATGCCCATCTCGTCGGATTTCTTTCCGAACGTCGCCCTCTTATAAGATTAGTAAGCCACAACCTTGAGAAGGCTTTAGCTCCCACCATAGTACGATCAGACCATTTACCCAAAGTGGAACCTCGCCAGTCACGCTCCACCACCTCTGGATCTAGTCTTCTGGCATCAAGCGCTCCATAGGCTTCACAAAGCACTTTTCTAGCACCATTTCGGAGCATGCCGATCTCGACATCATTGCAATTAAAAATAATTCTTGCAACCTCCGCGACAACAAGCATACTTTCAAGCTCCTTTTGCGAAATAGTCTGAATCTCACTTGAACTTCTCGAACTAGGCAATGTCCAGATTTGCCGGTTATTCGGATAATCAATTAATGGTTGACCATGCTCAACACATACATAGACGCCAGGAAGCTGATGAGTGATACGCCATATAGCAACTCCATACAACGCAAAATGCCCCTCTGCACATTTTTCGCAGTAGCGAAGTGATGTATTTATGCCCGACTTTGCACTGAATAAATATGCAGGTGGCAGCTCGCCAAACTCCACACATTGCCGATCAACTGGGTGAGCAAGTGCGAGATATGAGCCCGCCACTGTTCTACTCTTTAAAATTGAACGTGGAGTACCCAGCAAACCCATGGTTACATGATCGAACCACCCAAAGGGGTTGGGTGCATTCCAAACTTTGGCAGCACTCGAAACCCCAAATAATGCCACGCCTGTAGTACGTGTGCGGTTCAAAGTATGCCTATGCCAACGACAGCACCATGAATACAGAGACTCATCCTCAATCCACGAAGGAACAATTACAAGATGGCGCCTTTCTTCAAAGGTGTCGCCCCGGCTACCAGGCGCCATTCTTTCTCTTTCTAAGTTCAGCCTCCCATATGTCACGTAGAAAGGCTATGGGTTGATCACTAAATTTTAGGGCTAGAGTATGAAGATCTTTTTTTCGATAGGCATCAATAAGTGCATGCATACCTGTCATCGAGGGAGACCAAAATGCAGCGTCAACGTGACTGCGCATCACTCTTTTAGATCCAGCCCTGAATGCCTCTATTAAACATTCCCGCCGATACAAGCTCAGAACTCCAGGAATCCCACCTGTTCGATCAAAAAGCAAGCGGGACAAATCATCAATAGGCTCATCTTTTTCCGGGAGGATAGACCATCCCCAAATACCAGGAACCAGATCAAACCTCCATTCTTCATCGTTATGATCAAATGCCGGAGTAAAGTCAAACTGACCTCCCGTAGTAAGCCTCCTTTGATCTTGCGAAAAACTCATAATTCGATCAAAAGACATCGGATTCCCCACCAAAACTAGAGGTATTCCTGCGTTCAAAATTTTTAGAAATAACGTAGAAAATTCACTACCCAAAACTTGAGAGGAAACATTTCGCTCTTGCACCTCCTCTAGTATTAAAATACCGCATCGATGTATAGTTAATATTTTCAGAGTTTCCACGAGCAACTGCTCCTGGGTTATTCGATTGCCAATCTCCTTACCATATGCAGTGTGGAGCGCTTCATCGATCTTCCAAATAATATTAAGCAACAATCCCTTGCGACTAGAATCAGCGGGCATTGGTACGCGTAGATAGACCAATTGTCGAAGCTTGATCCAACCGCACTCTTCGCTGGCTGCATGGTCTACATATTGGGGTAGTAGTCGAAGGAATGCATCGCATGAATGACTCTTAGAACTCCCTGTGGGACCACGAATAATTGCACCAGATGCACTCTCACCTATCCAAGGCATATCCTTCAAATTACGCGCATTAACCTTATTCGAAAATACTGCAAGCCTATAATGATAATGCTGATTTGCATATATGCGAGGATCTCTCCTTCGCAAACTTGAGATCATCATTGTGGCAAGACTCATTGCGAGCACTATAGACCGGTGGCCTGGAATGAACAACTGCTCCAGAAGATGAAAATGGCTTTCAGAAATTTTTGTATCAATATTTGGCCGATCAGGTACAGGATCGAAATACAAATCTTCTGCCCATTGCATGAAGCTCCGCTCAGGTAGCAGTGGTGCCAGAAGTTGGTTTCCTTTATCAACCAAACATAGTTGATTCTGATATTGAACACTCATGTCCGTCGTACTTTTCTTAGTTGCGCCATCAATTCAGCGGTTACGCTGCGAGTTGTAGCGCAGCAAAGTGTGCGCAACTCCTCATCTACCCTGTCCTCATCTTGCTTTGCCGGCACATTAATTATTTCTTTCGGGTTGAGCTGTCCTGCTTCTGTAATTTGAAAGTGGGCCAAATCAATTGAATCGACAGGTGCTATGCCATGGCTTAGGGCAGGCAAATCACCCAGACCAAGTGATTTCAAATGTTGCCGAGCGAGTTCATCACCCAAATTTATTCGCTTTCCATATTTAACGCGGCGCAATGGCAACTCGTCGCCGACATCCATCAAGGCTGCAGCTTTAACTGCTTTTGCAGCTTTGTTCGCGGCCTGGTTACTCGAATGGAAAAATGCGTCGCGGGACTCCTGATCAGACTGCATGGCGTCAACCAAATATTTGTCTTCATCTGTCATTTGCAGGTACTCAAACAGAGTCAGCTCTTTCACCAAAGGGTCTATCGTCTTAAGGCTGAGCTCATTAAGCCCCTCGCGCATCACGAAACCACTCGAAATATTTTGGGGATCCAGCTGCAAATCACAACGAATACTGCGACGAGTCGCGCGCTCGCAGAGTCCAGAGTCCACTAACCACGAACTGACGTAAACTAGGCCAGGAATAAGTCTTCGCTCATCCCTAGGATCAAAGACGTGAATACCATCGCGGCGTATCACTGCTTTGAGCTTAGGCAAGCAGTGGGCCCGGAGAGTATCCATGTCTGTAGGCTCACTCGTCACGTAACCCTTATTCACATACCACTCATAGATCGCACGGCGCGTAGGCATCACTCCGTCTTTGCGCATCTCTACCGTAAGCAAGTGAGGAACGGGCTGTTCATTGTTGAGGTAAAGCACTGTTTCTATTACGAACTTCATGTTCTGTTCAAAAGTACGGCAGGCTTCTTCTTCGCGGTTCGCTTCACCCCTCTCCTTTGGACGGCCTTGTGTGGAGCCTGCAACGTGATGATCAGAATGGCGATGCATCATGAGGTGGGTAGCTTCGACCAAGCTCTTCATATCCCCAGCGTAAGATCTGACAAACTCCAGGCTGACCTCAGAAGCAGTCATCGTTTTGATGCCTTTCTCACTCTTCAGCTCCCCATTGTCAGCACGAATTCTCTTCGGAACGCGAGAGTGCCACTCGCCGTCATTAATGTAGACATTATGCTTTTCGCAGAATCGCACCTTGTCTTCAGCGCAATTAAGAATCGCTAGCAACGATGTCAGCGTACTCGGATGTTCAAAGCCACAATAAATGCCGAGAATATATTCACTCCGCACGTCGAGGACTAGAGTTCGAAATGTCGACGGGAGAACCTTAAGGCAATTAACCGCCGAAACTAGCGTTTGATCTTCGCTAGTGCAGTCGATCAACCCAAGTTGCCCGACAGCCACGATGCCATCCGAACGTAAACCCGTGAGTGCGCGCTTGGTTGCTCGATGTATGCGCTCACCCAAGTTAATTCGTGAGGCGGACCGAAGTGATCGTGCCGCCCATCGGAAAGCGGCCTCGGTCGGACGTTGATTTGCAGGGAGCAAAAAGTACTTGCGATCAGACCGATGAAAGATGGTCTCGCTTCCTGGCCAATACTCTTCCATAGTACGGAGGTAAGCTACGTGAACGGAGACTCGCTTCTTCTTGTACTTGCGATATCCATCCCTCAGCTTTCGTCGGTCTTCCTCGCTGGAGACGTACTCGGGTAAAGCATTAGGAAAAGAGCGTTTTCTGCTCGGATTCCCTGTTTTCGCCTTTGTGAACTTTTCTGTTCCTTTTCCCCCGATCGCTCCCCAGTTCGGAAGTAACGCGTTAGGGTGCCCACATCCAAAAAAGAAGCGCAGCATTGTCTGCCGCACTCTCTTGGTTGTTGGGTAACCCAAAGCTTTAGACCTTGCTTTCACCTGCTCTTGCAGGAGTCCTAGTTCAAGAAGTTCATATTCGCCGAAATCTCTAATGATTGGATTGATAAGCTCTTTTTGTTGTTCTCTATACTTGATCCATTGAAGGAGATTTCGTCTATTATTTTCTATGGAGGCAACTTCATTTTTAAGCTGGTCGTCTGTCAGCAACCATTCGGATGGCGGAATGAAATCGACAAGCGAAATATTTTTCCCTCCCCCCATTAGGGGAATCATCGATCGACGAAGACGCCTTGGCATATTGAGGTGAGCAGGCTTACGTTTCTCGCTCTCCGCGGCCTTTAAATCAGTGACTGAAGTATCCTCCCCACACCTTTTCTCTGGCGAAGATGCAAGTGCGATGTAGAGCACATCGTCGTTCTCAACAAAGTCGTAGATGATCCGGCCAAGATCGGTGTATCCGTTTTCATCATGGATGCGGATCACCTTTCCTTTTAGTAACTCGCGCATACCGCCCCCCCTAGTAGTTCTTTACGTAGCCGCTCCTTGAACTGTGTGGAATCGCGACGCAAAGGTCGGCTCAAAATAATGGGTACGCTCATGTCAATGTCTATCAAACCCACCCACGCGGCGGCTCTGAACAATGCCTCCGAATCCAGCTTGGAAACCATCATTTTTTCCGCTGAGAAGCGAATTGCACCTTCGATTGAGTCCTCCGCGCAGGACATGAAGAGGCCACAGAACTCTGAAAGCCGATTGCAGTGAGATGGGCGCCGCATCTCCGATCGAAGGGGTCGACACCAATCGAGGTTGCCAGTCAAATCACGAGTGAACTTGGTGCCATCAATTACTACGTGAAACGCATGTACCGCATGGCTATACAGTCGTTCAAGTTCAATGCGCTCGCGCATGCGCTCTCGATTTGGAGCGCTGTCCAGCAGACTTCTCGGTTTGCAACTCCAATGTGTCAACTGCGATGCATGCCAGGCACCTGTGGCAATCGTGAAATCGATCGTGGCCACGAAGGGGACACGCGTACCTGGGTATACCCCGTGCTTGATACCCGCCTCTTTGGCAAGATCGAGCAACCCTGGAGCAGGACCGAACTCACGATCCAGATCAGCATGACGACCTGTGCTCGGATGAGCATGTTCTTTCGGCCATAGGGGATGCTGCTCGCGCACTTCATTGGCCCCTAGCCAAAGAGCCACGTTCGCCGCCGAAAACTCCAGCCCTGAAAGCAACTGCAATGACCTCCGATACAGCGGGTTGGTCATTGAATGCAAGTTGGAGACGGGTGAACTCAGCTTGCGGCGAATGCGGATCCAGGACTTGTAGGCTTCGTCGCGCCCCATCCCATACCCGTCTCGGCATAGCTGCGCCAGCCGGGCCTCTGTCATCAGTGCCGCCATGTCAATTCCACAGGCTGAGAGAGCGATGGACGGACGATCTTTTGGTTGCGGCAGCTCTATTCCCGCCTGCGACGGTATCTTTGATGCGAGGAAACGGACAAGCAGCCGTTGGTGCAAGACGACCGCTCAGATGAAGCAGTTGTCGAGGGACATAGGAAGGAATCGAGTGCGAGAAGTTCTGCACGTACATGATCTGAATAAGGGATTCGCGTGGTAGAGACGAATAGCTTCCCCCTGGCTTTCAGATCTGATAGTCTTGCAACGCGACTCGCGAAGACTGAATGGTCTGAGTAACCTGGGCGGCGGGGCTTCGAAAGGGGCTTCGCCGTTTCTTATTTCATGGTGAGATCCTTCGCATACAGTTGCAGGCGGCGAGTCTCCGTCGGAGACAGTCGGTGGCTGATTGATGCCAATTCGCGAAGTAACTGAGCCACGTGAGCTGGCATTGTTCGACTGACTCTCACACCAATGCCGGCCCGCGCTTCGTCAGCAAGTTCGATTAGTCTTCGATGTTCTTCGGCGCTCGCACCGAGCGCCTGGCTCAGCGCCAACACTGTCGAGTGTGATGGGGGGATACGGCGACGATTCTCTAGCTCAGACAGGGTGGATGCCGCAATCTGCGCCTTAAAAGCAAGCGTCTTCTGATTCATTCCACGCTGCTGGCGAAGCTCCGCTAGCAACCTCCCAAAGCTCAATGCAGCAACACGACCACCGCTCACACGTGAGTTATAAGTTGCAGTACCGAACACTGAATTGATCCCGATGGGCATGTACGAGACCTTAAAAGATTCGCTCCGTGTAGTCGATGCAATTCAGTGCGATATCCGTCGGGTCCAATTGCCTTGACAGCGGCGGTCTTCTGCTTCCATTCTTTGCCTATCCGATAGCAATCTGCCTTTTCCCCATGAGCAGCGTCTCAGGTCTTCATTCGAAGCTTCCAAACGTACGAGCGCGAATAGGCGCGAGTCACTTCAAATCAGTGCTACTTGGGAGCGGCGACGTTGCCGGCGATCATCAGGCGCGTCAAGTAATGGATTCACTGGAACGTCACCTAGGCTCCGAGTGCCTTGACCGCCGGACGTGGCGAAGTTGGTTTTCTTCAAAGCCACCGCGCCCAAGAACTGACGCTGTTGAGATGCTTGACCGATGCGTATTCGCTATGGACGGCAGCATGCAACTGGGTAAGGGAAGCCCAAATTTCTACAAGGAGATGATGACGGGAGGGCTGGTGCGGAAGCTCTTGGAGCCTACAAAGAGCCAAACGCCTGAAAGCGTACTGCACCAAAGGGCCGCAGCGTACACACCGCACAGCCAGTGGCATCTTCACCTTGATGCGCTGGACGTTGCTGCACTTGCAGAGCGCGACGACACAAGTGGGTGTAACGTCCTACTTCGTGTAGCGATAGCTCATTTGGCAGAAATGCTGCACCAACAATGGAACATGACAGACGGCAATGTATACGCGAATTTTTCTTCGGATTTCGCACTCAGTTGGGCAGAACAAAGTGCCCAAGAACAGATTGAATGCCAACACCTGCTAAGCCGCTTCAAGCCGCCGGTTTTTGACTGGTTCATGCGTCGTGCGCCTCGTCCAATGTTCGACTCCGATCCAAACATTCCGGAGTTCACGTCACGGCACATCCATAAAACGCTGCTATGGCTTGCCGCCGATGTCAGCTTCTTAAGGGCGGATCGATTGCAAGCTTGGTCACTTGCTCTGGCGAGCTCCACGTTGCTGCTACATGCGCAGATTCGGATAGGTCACAAAATGCAAATTTCTGACTATCCATCCGACCCACTCTATGTGGCCTCACTCGAACGACTTCTATTTCACATTGGTGACGATGACGAGGTGACATTGGATTTACTCGAGGAGGTTCAACGCAGGGAAGGCTTTTCATGGTCACCTTTTTCTATCGACAAGCTTTTCGAGGCCAGATCAAACTATGAGCATCAATTGCAGCGTCACGGAGTGCATCGGAGATCAATCGAAGCAATTGTCAACGGCAGGGATTGATCGTCGGCTCCGAAGGGCTGTTGTCCATAAAGCGGCTACGACACTAAAAATGGCTGGCCAAATTCGGCAGCATGCAGCTCTATGACGCACGGTTCCTGCGTGAGCTGGAGTCAGAGATTGTGGAAAGGGCGCTATATGTTTCGAGGTTTGATTGCGCTGGACGCTGACGGCGTCTTGCTGGACTACAACCACGCGTATGGCCAGTCATGGGAGAGAGCCTTTGGAGTGAAGCCTCGATTGGTGAATCCAAACGCTTACTGGGCCATTGATCGCTGGGATGTACCCCGATTGAGTGGGTCAGCACTTGATCGACTCCGGGCTACCTTTGATGAGGAGTTCTGGACGACGGTACCAGCCATAGACGGTGCCATCAACGCATGTCATGCCCTTTGCGAAGCCGGGTATGAATTGGTTTGCGTCTCTGCTTTGCCGGTGAAATTCGAGGCTGCTCGACTGAAGAACCTGGAAGAACTTGGGTTTCCGATCAAGAGGGTTATCGCAACAGATAACGATCAGACTGGGGTGAGCCCCAAAGCCCGGGTACTAGATGCCTTAAAGCCCACAGCATTTGTGGACGACTACTTGCCGTATCTGAAGGGGGTGCATCCAGACATTCACTCTGCGTTGATCTTGAGAGAGCCACACGGTTCGCCAAATCAAGGCGAGGACCTTAGCTTGGCGTCATCTCAACATATGAATTTATCTGAGTTCGCAGCCTGGTGGGTTCAACGGCGGGTCGCCGGCGTATAGGAGTTTGACTGGCCAAAAGTTGTGGAGTTTGAAGTGGCCATCAGGGCTGTGAATCACGAGCAGACCTGAGCCCTTCGGTGGCTCAGGTCTGCTCGTGACTCAACACCATAGGTTCAGCGACGGAGGAAGAGTTCGGCTTGTTGGTCTAGCCGCTCCTTGACCCGTTCCCAATCAGGGAAGTGCCTCGTCAACGTGACGTAGAAGCTCCGACTGTGATCGTGATGCTTCAGGTGGCAGAGTTCGTGAAGCAACACGTAGTCGATGCCCTCGCGGGGCGCAGCCACCAGCCAAGGGTTGAGGGTCAGTCGGCCCGATGGGGAGCAGCTACCCCATTGGCGGGTCATGAACTGCAAGCGAAACGACGGCAGCTGGCGAACCCACCTCAACGGCTCGGCAACGACCTTGAGGCGTGTTGCGAAGACCTCGCGAGCCCGTTCGCGGTACCAAGCGTCGATACATGCCCTGATCTGATCGACGTCGTGACGAGGCACATTCACCACCACAAACGCCCCACGTAACTTTGCCTCGGCAGTGCTCGCCGGTTCAACCATGACTTTGAGCCGATACCGCTTGCCAAGGTAGTGGATGGACTCTCCGCTCACGTATTCGCGCGGCAGCACATGCGCCATCCGCGCCTTGGCTGCAGCGACATGCTGGCTGATCCAGCGCGAGCGCTTGCGCACCGCCGCCAGCACCTCGGCCAGCGGGGTTGAAGGTGGCGCATCGACTTGCACGCATCCATCTGGCTCAACGTGGATGGCAACTCGCGAAACAACACGTGTGGTTTGCCGACGCAACGTGAAAGCAATCTGCTCATCACCGTACGCCACTCGGTGCTGACCAACAAAACCTAAAGTCTCCATGCTCACGCCTTGCTGAGGCCGATGCGAGTGATCTGGATGACTTGTTCTAGCACCTGCTTCGCGTTGTCCAAACCCAGGCTGCCGAAGAGCAGTGGGAGCAGCCCCTTGCGAATCGCTGCCTCAATGTTCTGAGGATTGAGCGAGTTCTCGGCGACTGCATCGTTGACCACGGTGTCGATGGCCAAGGACTGCTGGACCAGGCGCTCAATATCTGTAGACTTCAAGGCGGCGAAGCCGTCTTCACCCAGGACTAGGCGGATGGCACCAAAGTAGGCCTTGGCATGCGGGTTGGCTGCCAGTTCGTCCGGTGTGCCAGGCGTCGCCCGCGACGCCACTTGTTCCTCGAACGACTTGAACAAGGCGTATTGTTTCAGCGGGTGGTCGAACATCGCCTCGGCTTCGGCAATTGCCTGGCGCAGCAACTCACCGAACACTTTCTGTGCGTACGGATCCTCAGCCAGTTCTTGCTCGATGGTCTTCCGCAGCCGGGTCCGGATCATGTCCGTCTCATTGCGGGTCTTCTCTTCCGACCAGTCCTCAGGCTTCTCGGCCTGGCCTAACTGGTGTACTAGATAGACGCCCTCAGGATCGCGTACCTCGGTGCCGATGACCTGCTTGTCCACCAGCTTGCGGATCTGCTCCTCGTAGACGTTGTAATCCACCGTCTCCATGGCATCTCGGCGAGCCGTTTGGCGCAGTTCAGTGAAGAAGCGAAGGTCACTCTTGTAGCGAGCGATCAGTTCCTCCGAGAAGCTCTTGTCCTCAAAGAAGCTTCGCGACGAAAGTGCCGTCTGCAGGCACAGACCAAAAGCCGTGAGGGCGTCGTAGAAGTCGTCGCGCAGCTTCTGCCGTTCGTCGTACTCAGTGCCATCGGCGTCCTTGACGAAGCGAGGGGCGACCACCTGTCGGTACTGCTCACGGTCTAGCTTGTTGGTAACGGACTTGAAGAAGAACCACAGCTGCTCATGGAGCGCAGGCAGACGCTTGTACTCGGTGCTGAACTGGTGGTACAGACCTTCGAGGTCTTGAACATCGAATCCACCTTGCGTGCGTGACTCCAGGTCTTGATAGGCGCGAATGGCGGTGTCCAGCTCCTTCAGGATGCCTCGGTAGTCCACCAGCACGCCGTAGCGCTTGGCGTCGTGCAGCCGGTTCACCCGTGCCACCGCCTGGATCAGGTTGTGGCCCTTCAGCGGCTTGTCGATGTACAGCACCGTGTTGCGGGGCTCATCGAAGCCGGTGAGCAGCTTGTCCACAACGATCAGCAGGTCCGGTGCCCCGTCGGTGCCAAAATCACCGATCACCTGCTTCTCGTAGGCTTCAGGGTCGTTGCCACTGGTGGCCATGGCCTGCTTCCACCACTTCTGGACCTCGGGCAGCGTGTCCTCGTCGACTTCTGAGTTGCCTTCACGGGTGTCAGGGGCTGAGATCACGATGGCACTGGTCACCAGGCCGGTTTCGTCCAGCGCCTTCTTGTAGCGGATCGCATCGAGCTTGCTGTCGGTCGCGACTTGGCCCTTCAGACCAAGGCCTAGCTTCTTGATGTTCTCGTTGAAGTGGGTCGCAATGTCCCAGGCGATCAGTTCGATGCGGTTGGCTGCACCATAGATGGCACCCTTCTTCGCGAACTTGCGCTTCAGGTCGCTGCGCTGAGCATCGCTAAGGTTGCTGGTGATTTTGTCGAACCAGCGGTTGACGGCCTCTTCGTTGATATCCAGTTCAGGCACGCGCTCTTCGTAGAGCAGCGGCGCCACGGTTTCGTCCTCCACCGCACGCTGCATGGTGTAGGCATGAACGATGGGGCCGAACTTGTTTGAGGTCTTCTCGTCCTTGAGCAGTGGTGTGCCCGTGAAAGCGATGTAAGCCGCCTTTGGTAACGCCTTCTTCATCCGCTCATGGGTTTCGCCGCCGTGGCTGCGATGCCCTTCGTCGACCAGCACGATCATATCTGCCGAGTCATTGCGGCACTCAGGCAGTTTGGATGCCGTGTTGAATTTGTGGACGAGCGTGAACGTAATCCGTTCGGTTCCCTTGCCGATGCGCTGGGCCAGGTCACGGCCGGACAGGGTGCGGCTGCGCTCGCCGTCCTTTTGCGTGGCAATGCTGGACCCGAAGGCCCCGCCCGTCATGAAGTTGCGCGAGAGCTGGGTTTCGAGATCGACGCGGTCAGTGACCACCACGATGCGGCATTCCTTGAGGCTCTCGACCAGCAGCAAGGCCTTGGTCAAGAACACCATCGTGAAGCTTTTGCCAGAGCCCGTGGTGTGCCAGACCACACCGCCCTCACGGCCGCCCCCCTGCGAATCAGGCTTCTTCTGGCTGATGCGCGACAGCAGCGCCCGGATGCCAAAGAACTGCTGATAGCGCGCGACGATCTTGCCGACCTTGCGGTCGAAGAGCACGTAGCCCCGCAAGAACTCCAACAGGCGGGAGGGCGTCAGGAGACTCACCAGCAGCCGGTCCTGCTCGCTCGCCTGCATGGGTGCGCTCCAGAGCGTGTCGAAGTAGGTGGCGAGAGATGCAGGCTTGCCTTCAAACAACGCGGCACGGACGTCCGGACGCAATGGCGCGTTCTTGACGGCCTGCAGGTGAGCGTCATCGAACTCCTCCTCACGCCACTTCGCCCAAAACTTGGCGGCTGTATGCGTTGTGCCGTAGCGCCCCTCGGTCTGGCTGATGGACAGCAGCAGTTGGGCGTACGCGAACAGGTTGGGGATCTCGTCTGGACGCTGGTTGCGCAGATGCTGGCTGATGCCTTCCTGCACCATGGCCTTCGAGGGTTGGCTGCCGCCACCCGACTCCGGACGCTTGGCCTCGATCACCACCAGTGGGATACCGTTCACGTAGGTCACCACATCGGGCGTCCGGTGATGCGTACCTTGTGCGGACAGCACCTCCAGTTCCTCGGTAACGTCCCAACGGTTCGCTGAAGCATCGGTCCAGTCGATCACCGCGATGGTAGGCTGGTGCTTCTTGCCGTCGGGCATGAACTCCGTGACCGTGATACCGAGGGCCAGCTTGCCGTATAGCCGCTCATTGGCCGGCATGAGGCCTTCAGCCAGGCTGAGCGCCGACAACTCCCGCACAATCTGCTCGATGCCACTGGGCGACAGCGGGTACATCTCGCCCTTGTATTGATAGCGGCGCGTTTGCAGCACCTCAATCAGGCGAGCCTTTAGCAGCACCTCACGCGTGCTGCCGCGCAAGGCCAGCGCCTGTGCCGTCGTCAGGAGGTTCCAGCCCAAGTTGCAGAACAGGTGCAGTGCCGGCAGGTGCGCGGCGTACTGCTCCTTTGAGTTGGGCACCGTGGCGGTCATGGCGTGGCCTCGGCATGAGGAAGTCGGACGCGACGTTTGCCAGTAAGCAGATCCGTCATTAGCGCAGCCTTCTCCTGCTTAAGTCGATCGATCTGTGCCGCGATGAGTTCCACTTCACGCCTCGCAGTGTCCAGCACCTCAACGATGCGCAGCTGGACGGACAGTGGCGGAATGTTGAACGGCCACTTCAGCCAGCGCTCGGTCTTGAAGATCATCTTCTCAACATGCACGCCAATGCTCGAGTGAAAGCAGGTCTGCTGGAAGTAGCGCGACTCGGACAGGTAGCGCAAGAAGCGCAGATCGATCTGCCCGTCGCTGTTGAGCACGGCGTACTCGTTAGAGACAACCGCGCCATCCAGTTCGGCCGGCACGATGCCGCAAGCACCGTGCACGATTTGCCGCTTGGAAATCAGGAAGTCGCCGGCGCGAACGTAGAACTGGGAGGGTGTCTTTATCTCGCTGCCGCTCAGGGTCTCGCGCAACTCGACGCCACCGCGTGAACGCTTCACAGTCACGAGGCGATAGGCTGCGTTCGGGTTCAGCGAGGCAGGTCTGCGTACTTCGACGAGATGACGGCTGAGCGAGGTTTGCGTCCATCCCTCAGGCGACGGCGGCAGGGTCGGAATGCCCGGCTGAACCGAAGCCGGATAGCCGCCGTTGTCTGCACCACCGTCCGCACTCGGATTGGCAGGCGGTAAATGCAATGTCATAGCAAGCAACGCTTGCCACTGCACAGTACGGTTAGCGAGGAGTTCCTTCGTCCGCTTGATCGCATCATCCCAAGTCGACAAAGCCGCAGCAACTCGTCGCTGCTCAGGTAGCCGAGGAAGCGCGATCGGAAAGTTGCAGACATCATCGCGCGTGATGTTTGGGTCTTTTCGGCTGCTGGCTGCATAGCTACGCCATAGTCCGACATGCCGGTTGAGCCAATGCAAGACGTACATTGGGTCTGCTTGCTCTCGATCCAGCTCAATCGCCGAAATTGCCTGGTTGACAGCGCTCTCTGCTTTCAGGACACCAGTCCGGCCGATCTGCTTGAACCCGCCATACATCGCCACCAACACGGTTCCGGCGGGAAAGAGGCGGCACGGTGATTCAGCCAAAGCTGCGTCAGTGATCAATTCATCAGTGGTGCCGACAACGTCATTGGTTAGGTCCATGGTCTTCACCCAGGGCCAGCGCCCACCGACAAAGAACCGGTCGTGCTGAGCTCGTTCGGGGGTGCCGCCAGACCTAATCTTCCCGATCTGAGCCAAGGTGGTCTCACGCCATTCGTCAGGAAGCATTGCTGCCTCCCATTGCTGAACGGTGGCACACGGCCTTTAAGAGAGCTAAGCCGTCACGCATAGCCAAGCTCCTTCAAATAGGCGTCCATCTGCAGCTCGAGCCGCGCCAACTCGGCTTTGAGCTGCTCTCTCTCGCGGCGGACCTCCATCAGGTCGATCGCCGCCTCCTCTTCGAATGTGTCGACGTAGCGCGGGATGTTGAGATTGAAGTCGTTCTCAGCGATCTCGGCAGGCGGTGCTAGGTACGCATATCGCGCCACCGGCTGCCTCGCTGCGACAGCGTCAAGGATGCGCTGCAGATCGGCCTCACGCAGTACGTTCTGGTTCTTTCCGGCCTCGAAGTCGCGGCTGGCATCGATGAACAACACCTTCCCGTCGGTCTTGTTCTTGCGGAAGACCAGCACTGCGGCAGGGATACCTGTGCCGTAGAAGAGCTTTTCCGGCAGGCCGATCACCACATCCAGCAGGTTCTCCTCAATCAGCTTCTGGCGGATACGCCCCTCAGCTGCTCCACGGAACAACACGCCGTGCGGCACCACAACAGCCATGCGCCCGGTGCCGGGCTTCATGGTCTCGATCATGTGAAGAATGAAGGCGTAATCGCCCTTGGTGCGAGGCGGCACGCCGCGGCGGAAGCGGCTGAACTTGTCGGCGTCGGAGCCCTCGAAGCCCCACTTCTCCAGGCTGAACGGCGGGTTCGCGACGACGATGTCGAAGTGCTTGAGGCTGGCCGTGCCGTCCAGCAGCTTGGGGTTGCGGATGGTGTCGCCCCACTCGATGCGGTGGTTGTCCTCGCCATGCAGGAACATGTTCATCTTGGCGAGGGCCCAGGTGCTGCCGATCGCCTCCTGGCCGTAGAGCGCGTACTTGCGCGAGCCAGTGCTTTCGCGGACCAGGCGGCCGCACTTCATCAGCAGTGAGCCTGAGCCACAGGTCGGGTCGCAGATTTCGTCGCCTTCTTGCGGTGCCATCAGTCGCGCCATCAGCGTCGAGACCTCGGGCGGGGTGTAGAACTCGCCCGCCTTCTTGCCGCTGGTGGAGGCGAAGTTCTTGATCAGGAACTCGTAGGCGTTGCCGATCACATCAAGCTGACCGACTCGACTTGGGCGCAAGTCCAATTCGGGTTTGGCAAAGTCCTCCAATAGGTGGCGCAGGATGTCGTTCTTCTGCTGCTCGTCACCCAGCTTGTTGGAATTGAAGCTTATGTCCTGGAACACATCGCGCAGCTTGGTGATGTTGGCCTCTTCAATGGCATGCAGCGCCTTGTCGATGCGCTCGCCGTTGCCAGGGCTATGCCGCTGGTTGTACAGGGCGTAGAAGCTCGCGTCCGGAGGTAGCACGAAGCGCTCGCTCTTGAGCATCTCGGCGATCAGCTCTGGGTGATCACCGTACTGCTGCTTGTAGCCGTCGTAGTGGTCTTGCCAGACGTCCGAGACGTACTTCAAAAACAGCATAGTCAAGACGAAGTCTTTGTAAATGCTGGGGTCGACGGTGCCGCGGAAGGTGTCACAGGCGTTCCAGACGGCGGCATTGATGTCGTCTTGGCTGACGTTCGTGATTTCAGTCATCTGTACTCTCAGGTGAGATTAATGGATTGCCCGCTGGCCAGCGCACTGGCAAGGGCTTCAAGCTGCTGTTCGCGGTTTCGGATCAGGGCCGTTAGAACGGCTCGCTCGCGCGCGGCCGCGGTTGCTAAATCTGCGACGACCCTTTGAGTTGCGAGCGGCGGCAGTGGGATCTCAAGCGCCTCGAGGGCTTGTCGGGTCACGCTGAGCTGCAGCGACCCTGAGGCCGCCTGCTGGAGCTGACGCTGCACCGGGGACTGTCCAACGACCCAGGCGAGAAATTCTGGCATCAGCAGATCCCTGGCCTTGACCGTCAGGTGAAACAGGTGGGGCCCGCAGACGGCAAGCGCCGGCGGCGAATCAACGCACACAGCGAAGTACCGGCTGCCCCTCGACACGAAGAGGAGGTCGCCACCGATCAGCCAGTCAGGCTCTTTCCGCCCCACCAGCTCTGTACGGACCGCTGACGACCAGTCGACCCCCCCGCCTGGCAGGATGTCCTTCATCTGGGCAACGGCAACCGCGCCCTTGGCAACCGACTCCACCGCGCCTCGAAAGGGGTGTCCGGCGCGGATGTGCGCAAGATCGCCCAGTTTCATTTTGTATGCGGCATCGTTCATGTTGCATATGGTAGCGTGATCATGATAGGATGCCAACATCTATTTTGTACGCAGCATTAAAGATGACGTACAAAATGACTTTTCAAAAAACAGGGAGGTGATAACGGTGAAACAGGGAACTATTGACACTTCCCAAATAGGGAATATACAATTCAACCAAGCCGGGGGGCCAAAGCGAGGCCTATGCAACTAGTCAACATACCCATCTTGGAGGCGCTGAAGGCGGCACATGCAGATGCTCGGGGAGCGCTGGATGCCTGGCGCAAGGAAGTGGAAGGCGCTGCTTGGTCATCCCCACAGGACATTAAGGACCGGTATGCCTCGGCAAGTTTTTTAAGTGGCAATCGGATCATCTTCAACATCAAGGGCAACAGCTACCGGCTGGTTGTCAAAGTCCGTTTTCATAACGGCATCGTCATGATCGAGTGGGGCGGCACACACGCCGAGTACGACAAAAAGAACTTCGGCCAGTGAGCCCCCATGACCCTCGACACCAGGAGAAGAACATGAGCACGCAGATTCGAGTACTGAAGACGGACGGCGATCACGCCGCTGCCGTTGCTCGGCTGTCTGAGCTGATGGACCTGGACCCCGAAATGGGGTCCTCAGAAGAGGCAGAGCTGGAGCTGCTGGCCCTACTCATCCAGTCGTACGAGCAGACCAAGTTCCCCCCGTCCCCGCCGGACCCGATCGAAGCCATTCTGTTCCGAATGGATCAGCAGCGGCTGGCACACAAGGATCTCGTACCATATATCGGCTCGATGTCGAAGGTCTCCGAGGTGCTCAGCCGCAAACGACCGTTGAGCCTGGCGATGATCCGCCGCCTACACGCAGGCCTGGGCATCCCGGCTGACGTGTTGATCGGCGAAGGGCAAGAGCTATCGATTGATTCGACGGTGGAATATACGAAGTTCCCGTTGGCGGAGATGCAGGAGCGCGGCCTGTTCGGACCGACAAAACGGCCGTTGCAGTCCCTGAAGGAATACGCGGAGGAACTGGTTACGGGCTTCTTTCGGGGCGCGTCAGGCCTGGGCGGACAGCCCGTCATGATGCGTGCGACACTTCATCAAACAGGTGCCCGCACCATGGACGAGTACGCGTTCAAGGTCTGGCAAGCCTGCGTGCTGCGAAAAGCGCGGGCCATGACTTTGAAGGGCAAGTATCAGCACGGCGTCATCACGTCCGACTGGATCCGCAACTTGACCCGGCTTTCGACGTTTGAGTCCGGCCCCCTGCTGGCTCAGGAGTACCTCTCCAACCACGGCATCGCTTTGGTCTTTGAGCGGCACTTCGACAAGACCTACCTTGACGGGGCAGCCATGTTGGACAGCGAAACGCCGATCGTTGCGCTTACGCTTCGGCACGATCGCATCGACAACTTCTGGTTCGCCTTACTGCACGAACTCGTCCACGTCCAGCGACATTTGACCTCTTCAGCCCCCTGCATCGCAGACAACCTGGACGACAAGACACGAAACAGCGACCAAGAGTTGGAGGCCGATCGAGAGGCCGGAGAAGCCTTAATCCCGGAGACCGCATGGGTAGACGCTCCAGTCAGGACCAGCCATACCAATGGAGACGCTATCGACTTGGCGCGGCAACTACAGATCCACCCAGCCATCATCGCAGGGAGAGTTCGCAAGGAAACGGAGAACTGGCGCTTGCTGTCAAACCTGATCAGCTCGGCAGGCAGGGTCTCCGACTTGTTCAACAACCAACTGGCTTGCCAGTAAGGAAGGAGGAGCAACAAATGCTGCCGCACAAATAGAAAAGGGCAAGCTTGAGAGCTTGCCCTTAGGGGTGAATCTGACGCGAACGCCCGACTCGGTTTGGCGATTGAGAGTGTGTTTGCGTCGGAGCCCCAAGTCAAGGCTCCCAAGCGATGTATGTGGTCTTTCGTGGCTTTCCGGTCACGGAAAAAGTTCATTTCGCTTTACGAAAGGGGCAACCATGCCCAACGCAAACACCTTCCCCCCTGCCCAAGATGGGCAATTCATCGAGGTCGCAGGCCTCGACCTCGTGTTCAAGCCTGTTCCTCTGGCTGACCACACCCCCACCGGGGCGCAAATTGCCAGTGCAGCTGGGTACAGCGATGCCCAGGTGGTCACAGTTCTGCACCTGCTGCCAAACGGCGAACTGGAAGACATTCGCCCCAACGAGGTGGTGAACGTCCTGGGATCCGCAGGCAGGTTCATCGTCGCCGTAACCGACCGCTCGTATCGGCTGACGATCGATGGAAAGCGCATCGATTGGCCCGTGCAGCGGATCTCCGGGAGCATCCTGCGCCACCTCGGCGGCATTCAGTCGGACAAACTCCTATATTTGGAGCATCAGGACAAGGCTGACGCTGTCGTCGAAGACCACGACTTGGTCGATCTCGGCCATGCAGGGGTCGAAGCCTTCTACAGCCGAGCACCCGTCTGGATCCTCAATATTCAGGGCGTCCGCCTTGAGGTGGCGACTCCCACCATCGTTGTAAGTGATGCGATGCGCCAAGCGGGCTTTGACACCAATCAAGGCTGGCACATCTTCCTCAAGGTGGCCGGACAACCGAAGCAGGCGCTGGAACTCACCTCTGTCGTTGACCTGCGGGCGCCCGGCATCGAGAAGATCCGATTGACCCCGAAAGACGTGAGCAACGGTGAAGCGGCACAAGCTCTTCGTCGTGACTTCCCATTGCTAGACATTGACGAACACTTCCTCGACAAGCACTTCGCCCAGTGGGAGACTGTGCTCGACAACCAACGGCGCTGGCTTCTGATCTTTGGATATCCGGTGCCCGCGGGCTACAACGAACAGCAGGTCACGTTGGCCGTCGAAGTGCCGCCGACCTACCCCGGCGCGCAGATCGACATGTTCTATGTTTTCCCGAACCTCGCGCTCGACAGTGGCCAGGTGATTGAGTGCACGCAGGTTCAGGAGGCGATCTGTGGGCTGTCCTACCAGCGGTGGTCACGCCATCGGTCCGCTGCATCTCAGTGGCGACCAGAGTCCGACAACGTCGTGACGCACCTTGCGTTGGTCGAGTCGGCGCTGGCCAAGGAGGTGCAGCAATGAACCCGCCCACCAACCTGACGATCACCGACGCAGACCATCGGAAGCTGCGAGATCACCTCTTTCCAGGCGATGGTCTCGAGGCAGCCGCCATCTTGCTCTGTGCTCGAACTCCTGGTCCACGAGTGCGCCTGCTTGTGAAGCAGGTCTTGTTGGTGCCGCATTCCGCTTGCAAGGAGCGGCGCTCGGATTACCTGGTTTGGCCCGGGACGGCGATCGAAGAGGCCATCGACTTGGCGGAAGCTGATGGCCTCTCTTTGGTCCTAACCCACTCGCATCCTGGTGGTCTGTTCGGCTTTTCGCGGCACGACGACCGAAGCGATCTGGGGACAGTGCCCAGCCTCTTTCAAGCGATTGGCGGCCCGCACGGTACCGCGATCATGACCCCTGATGGCGCCATGTTGGCGCGTCTCTACCAGCAGGACTTGTCACCGATCTCGGTCGAGTCTGTGATGGTTGCCGGTGATGACCTTTCCTGGCACTGGGCCGACAGAAAGTTCAGCACTCGACCGACAGCATTCACCAGCGAGGCGACCCAAGAGCTCGGTCGCCTCAGTGCCTGCGTCATCGGCGTGTCTGGAACGGGGTCGCTTGTTGCAGAGCAACTCGCGAGGCTTGGATTTGGTCAGGTGATCCTCATCGACTTCGACAAGATCGAACCGCGCAACCTGAATCGAATCGTCAACTCGACGCTGGAAGACGCCAAGGCTCAGAGATCGAAGGTCGTCGCGTTTGCTGAAGCTGTGACAAGCTACAGAGGAGAGGGGGTTGCAGTACCTGTGAACTCGTCAATCTCGACACGCGAAGCAGTGCTGTGCGCCAGCCAAGCCGACGTGATGTTCTCGTGCGTCGACACCCTTGACGCTCGACAGATCGCAGATCTTTTGGGCGCAAGCTTCTTGATCCCGCTGTTCGACGTAGGAGTCTCGATTCCCACCAGAAAGACGACGGGAGGATCTGCAATCGCTGACGTCTGCGGGCGAATCGACTACGTGCACCCGGGCGGCCCGACGCTTCAAGATCGTGGGGTATACGAGCCCGCGTCTCTGCGCGCGGAGTACCTGCGGCGCGCAGCACCGGATGCACACAGGGAAGAAATGCAGGCCGGCTATTTGCGCGGCATCACCGAAGAAGCGCCAGCAGTCATTGCGTTGAACATGAGGGCGGCATCCGCATGTGTGATGGAGTTCATCGCGCGGGCCTACCCGTTTCGCCATGAGTCCAACGCTGCGTACGCCAGAACGCAGTTCAGCCTCGCTGCAAACGAAGAGGAATTCTTCCCGGTTGAGTCTTTCCAGCTGGCGACCAACCCGCAGTTTGCACGCGGCGACTTGGAGCCGCTACTCGGGCTACCCGCCCTTCGCACTCCGAAGTCGAAGGCATTCGCATGAATGCCAAGCGGCTGTTGTTAAGGCTGTTCGAGTTCGTGGCACCGGCTCGCCGTGTTCAGGTACTCAGTGGAGACAGCCTGCCTCCGAGGCTGCCGCTCAGGGCCCTGGTGCTAGCGCGGGACGACGACGAAGACTGGTGTGTCGGGATGCGCTGCCCTTGCGGGTGCGGCAGGAAGATCGAACTTCTGTTGATCAAAGAGGCTGCGCCACGCTGGGATCTGGACCTGGACCAGAAAGGTCTCCCATCGTTGACCCCTTCAGTGTGGCTTCGTGACGGCTGCCAGTCGCACTTCTGGATTCGCCATGGTCGGGTGCACTGGTGCCCTTAGTTCGCAACGCGATTTGAGAACTACACGTCTCTGAACATCCAAGATCGTGCATACGATCGCATCTAACTGGCAACTGGGGGAAATCATTAGGCCCCAGTGAAGGCAGGAACAGACGGCTCGGCAGCGTCTGCGGTTAGTCAGTCGTGGCCGTCGGCTTGACGGTGTAGACAGCATCTCGGTCATTGAGGCTGACCCGCCAGATGCGACTTGCTGCACACCCCTTGCCTGACGCACTGTGGTGATGGCGGCTATGACCTATCGGCGCCGGTGCACCTCTCGACGGGATTAAACGAAGCGGAGATTGGCGCCTAGGAATACGCTGACACTTGCCCACGTGACGGAGCGGGCCGCCGACACACATCGTGATGCCGACACAGCCAGGCCAACCAATTACGACATCACGCCTTAGCCACGACCGCACTCGGACAAGTCGTTGCTCGGCGGGACAACCGCCATTCTGCCTGTCGACCGGCTCCTCATGGCGTGAACCTCGCTGGCGCAGCGCAGCGCTGCGGGCGCTGGCAGCGACGCGCACAAGTGAATCGCGTCGGGGCAGCAGGTCGCGTTGGACGCAAACAGAAAAATAAGATCAACTATCTCATTGATTTAATTGAATTTTCCAAAACGCACATGTTCATCAAGCGGCTCAAAAAACATCGCAATTTATTGATATAGAAGGATAAATATTCAAGTTACGTTATGTCGTTTATCATCTAAAATAGAGCTACGTTCCACTCTTGGAGACACGACGTGTTCGAAGCATCGTTTGAAGCATTGGCAGAGGTTGCGCCGCAATCCGAATTCAACGGGTTGTTCGACGTGGATGTGAAGACTCTTTCCAGCGCTGCGCTGGCTCGCTTGGTCGAAGAGGTTCGCCACGACGACCCGTTGGTGGGTAGGGCATACGACCGCACTCACAACCGCCACAACCGCTGATCGGTCATGCGCATCGACACCGTGTTAGTGAAGGTGGCCAGTAGGTGCAACATCAATTGCACCTACTGCTACGTTTACAACATGGGCGATGACGGGTGGCAGGATATGCCGGCCCTGATTTCCCGGGAGACCATCACTGCCCTCGCTGATGCGATTAAGGAATTTGCTGGCCAGCAGAGCCAGCCTTTCGCCACAGTTCTCCATGGTGGCGAGCCTTTGATGATGGGAGCCAGACGTCTAGAGTTCTTGCTGACCGCCTTGCGGAATAGCTTACCCGCGCGCTACCCCATCAGCATTCAAACCAATGGCATGTTGCTGACGCCAGAGATTGCGGACCTGTTCTCTCGCTTCAAGGTCTCAGTATCCGTGAGTCTTGATGGGCCGAAACCTGTAAACGACCGGTTCCGCTTGGGCAAGAAGGGTGAAAGCACCCACGACAGCGTTGTTGCCGGCATCAACGTCCTACGAAGCCATCCCGACTCAGAGTTCCTCTATGCAGGGTTGCTGTCAGTCATCGACCCAGCGTGCGACCCGCGGGCCGTCTACGACTACTTCAAAGAGCTCGGTGCTCCGTCGATTGACTTCCTTTACCGGGACGGCAATCACAGCAATATGCCGTACGGCAAGGAGTCGTTCGAGTCTAGCGAGTACGGAGACTGGCTGGGCCGCCTGCTGGACGTCTACCTAGCCGACCAAAACCCTCCGCGCGTTCGCTTCCTGGATGACATCATCAAACTGTCACTCGGCGGTCACGGCATTAAGGAAGGCTTAGGCGACGCAGAGTACGGCATCGCCATCGTCGAGACTGACGGCACGATCAGTAAAAACGACACATTGAAGAGCTCCTTCAATGGTGCCGACAAGTTCAGCGAGGCTTGGTCGCTCAAGGTAAGCAAGTTGGCAGATGTCTTTGGGTCTGCTGAGTTCAAGATGTACCACGACCTTCAGCGGCCGACCTCCGCAACTTGCAAGGCTTGCCCTTACCTGCGAGTCTGTGGCGGCGGCATGCCGCTGCACCGCTGGAGGAACGGGGCCGAGTACGACAACCCGTCTGTCTACTGCAACGACCAGAAGGCGCTGATATCAAAAGTGGCCTCGCGGCTTCAGAATGAGGGATTGAAAATTGATCCTCGCCTCGCCATCCAAAGCGCTTGAGCTCACGCCTTTTCGCTACGGCCTAATTGCAGGGTGCATGGAGCCGACCCTAGCGAGCTGCATGCTCGAATGGCTGGAGGAAGGCGCCCCTTGGAAGCTTCGAGTCGCAGACTTCTACGAGCAGCACGAGTTCAGTTTCGACGACGTGGTGCTTCCCGACGCGCTGGCTGAGTCCTTCTCGCCCAAAGCACTTGACGAGCTGCGCCAGCACATGGAGAGCCGCTTTGGCGTCGAGCTTTCAACACGGATCGACGTCACCGCTCACCGACTGACGCATGGGCAGCGCATCAGGATTCACAACGACTTCATCCCTGGGGAAGAGTCGCATCGGCTCCTGATTCAGCTCAATCGTGGCTGGGAGGACGCAAACGGAGGGCTGCTGTGCTTCTTCAACAGCAACGACCCGTCTGATGTTCATCGCATCCTTCGTCCAATACACAACACCGGAGTCGTGTTCGAGATCTCTAAGGCCTCCCTGCACGCGGTGACGCCAATCCAAGCCGGGGACCGGTACACGCTGGTTCTCTCATTTTTCCCCCGTGCGAAGTGCTCACAGCCCGCGAACACGTCGAGCGCTGCCTAAGCGATCCTGCTGAGCCGCTGTGGTGGCCGGGCCTCGCAGAGCGGCTCGTGAATGAATCAGCGGCGCAAACTGAGGGGTACTCAACTTCTCAATGGATTGCCTCGCTGCCACCTTCCAAGGTCTGGCGAGTCATCAGCGAAGGTGCAGTTGGCCTCAGTCTCTCGGTCGAGTTACTCCCGCAGCTCGCCGCTCAGAAACTATCGTCAAAGGGCGTGTGCTTCGCTGATCAGGCCACGATTGCCACCGGCGGACTTACCGGCCTGGAGAGCGCGCTTAGCCTGCTTCTGCAATTGCCCTCTTTGGCGGCGACGGTCGGCGCCCTTGCCAAGAGCGTCCATATTTTGGAAGCATCTGAGCCGGGGTATGACGTGAGCTACAGCGACCCGCTCATCCCGTTCTCGGTGTTTCTCAACATCTCAGAAGGTCGATTTGCGGACCTCCGGACAACCGAAGCTCTGGTGCATGAAGCGATGCACCTTCAGCTGTCGCTGATTGAGCAAATTGTTCCCATCGCGAAGGTTGACCAAGGGCTTCACTACTCGCCTTGGAAACAGTCCAAGCGCCCCGTGTCGGGCCTGATGCATGCATTGTATGTGTTCCGAGTCATCGACGAATGGCTCGCTCGGCTTCCCAAGACCTCTCAAGAGGTCTTGGACTACGCTGAAAAGCGGCGCGAGGAAATCGGCGAAGAGGTTGGGCAACTGGACTACGCTTCTCTTGTCAACCACCTGACAGTAGAAGGACAGCAGCTATTGAGCCGCCTGTTGGCTTAGCGGTATTTGGCATCTGATCTGTCGACTGCGCATGATGCGCTCCAGCCCTTCTGTGCCAGCCGGTGACGAAGGTCGAGTTCAACTGAGTCGGCTTCATCAACTTTTGGGCCGATGATGACCTTCGAACCTGCTTCGCGAAACAGGAAAGCGCCCGTTTCCAGATAGAGCCTTTCGTAGGATTTGTCAGCCGGCCGGAAGGTCTTGATCTCGGGGTCGCCCAACGTCCTGGCCTCTATCGCGCGAACTTCCTTCTCGTCGGCATACTGGGCGTCCTTGTAGAGGTACATCAAGTCGCCGAGGACGGCGATCGCGACCTCACGCAATCGCCGCGCGTCCTCTAGAACATCAGCATTTATGATCACGTCCTCCAATGGCTTGATCGCTTTCGCGAGCTCGGCCAGGGTTTGACGAACATGCTCGTCGTCGTACCGAACCAGATGCAAAGCCAGCTTGGCGGCTGTACGTTTAGTCTTGGCCCACGGTCCCCGCAGCATCCCGTCGCCCGACTCCGCGTCGAAGACGGCCATCGGACTGACGATGCTGAAGCCCGTGCCGTTGCGCCCATAGAACCGCCACAAGTTCAGGCTGTCACATTGCAAAGAGAAGCATGCAATGAAAACGTGGAAGTTCCTGCCCTGCCAAGAGAGTGCGTCGGGTTCGTTGATGTCCTGATAGAGAAACGCGAGCGGATTGGTCGAGCCATCTTGCGAGAACTCTCGTAATCGCTGGCCTTCCGTCGGGTCGTTTACGTATACGGTGCTTGAAAGCCGCACCGCGTTTCGTCCGTCAGAAGGCGTACCGGAGAGCATGCTTGAGAGTGCGCCACCGTCCGTGTAGTGCGCTATGCCATTTGAGACATCTGCGATGTTGACGCGATGCTTCGAGTTCCGTATGTATAAGACGGTCCTGCGCAATCCTTGGAGCGCCTCTGTGGCGGCATCAAACTTTTTACCGGTCAGGCCGATGGCTGCGACCTGCTGAGCAATCATCGCGTCCATGTCATTGGCCTTCGATGCCAAATCAATGAACCTATCAAATTCGACCTTGTCGCCAGCTTTCAGACGGCGCAGAGCGCAGAGGTAGGCGGCTCGCCCATGACCGGCTTCGGCCGCCTCGGTCAGATACTTTTCTGCTCTGCACCGATCCGGCGCGCCGCCCACTCCATGCAAGGCAGCGATGCCTAGCTCGTAAATTGCCTCGACCAAATCGCCAGGAATAGGTGTTGGGTCATTAGTGCCGACCTGCTTGATCGCGCTATAAATTTTCTCAAGCCACGCGCGATAAGGCAAGGCTCCACCCGACCGCACCACACCGCCCTTGGCCTTGTACAAAGGCAGCATGCGAAGCATGATCTCTGGCAACAACTGACCGACGTTCGCACCCTTGACTTTCGCGACCTCTAACGCGTCAGCGGCAGCTTGCGCTGCTTGCCTATCAAGAGCGCGCGCTGAAGATGTATGACCTTTACGCCGCTTCGCATCAGCCAATACAGCGAGTGCTTCAGGCAGGTCTTCATAGACCCAATCAGCATCGGTAGCGGCTTTAGTTGCGCCCTTCCCGAGCCAGCGTTTTCGGGCCTCTGCTGTGGCCTTCTCGGCGTAGCTAAGAAACTGGTCGTCGCTCTTCTCAACCCCATCTCCATCGCGATATTGCTTTGCGAGTTGAATGAGCGCCCCCGGTGCGCCTCGATCAGCCATCTTTTTGGTCCAGAAGATCGCTCGCTCAAGCGAGGGTTCACCAAACTCCGGATCGCGATAAGTGGCGGCGAGCTTATACATCGCCTCGGTCTCGCCAGCTTCAGCGGCGAGGGTCATGTACTTCCGAAAATTTGGGATGTCGCGGGCAGTACCATCACCATCCCGGTAGCAGAAGGCAAGCTCAAAGCAAAATTTATCGAGTCCGTCCCGGACGGCCTTCTCCATCCATTGAAACGCCTTACTGCGATCGGGCTCGACTCCGTCACCGTCTCGATAGGCTGCCACGACTTCGTCGATCGCGTCATAGATTCCAACGACGGCGGCATCGCGAACGAAAGAAAACCGACCCACTCGATCGCCTTCTAGGCGATTCAATGAGCGCCTGAAGGCACTTTTTGCCTTGGCCGGGTTTCGGGCGTGAAGTGCACGCAACGCGTTTATCTCGTCCATTCTTGTCCCCCCGTATGGGTGACATTGTCGCCCATGGGGATTGGCGTTTACGCTGGAGGGGTGAGTCAGTTTTGCCAGAGAGGCTAGGCCCAGGTTGTTCAAGGCCTTGGGCACTCAGAGACCGGTTTCCGTGGTGGCCGCCACTCAGCGTCGACGCGCGAACGACTGAGATTAGCCTGAAACTGACCGATGCCCCCCAGTCCGCACTGCGATTAAAGTGCGGTCTAGGTCGTCAATCCTACTCGGCAGCAACCGGACCTTCACAACAAGTTTCGCCCTCCAACGAGGCCGCAACAACACACAGGATCGTCGGCATCTGTCGTGCCCAATGACCACTGCCGCCGGGTTCAAAAAAAGACGCAGCTTCCGACGGACTTTCTTTGTTGCAGTCACAGCGGACGCAAACGGAAGCAGCCCTGCGGTGAGTCACGGACTTAGCCAAATCGCAAAACTTACCCACTAGCCCAGCACGCTGCTCCGGGAGCATGTCGGCAGAGAGTGCCAACCGTAAGTCAGCAAGGTCCCGTCTATGTTCGCAAAGTCCACTCTCTGTTATCAACAGATCCACATTCTGTTTGCAAAATCCACTCTCTGTTACCAACAACCATTTTGCAAGCCATGCTCCACTACCTCACCATCCCCGTCACCGCCTTCCAGCAGAACTGCTCCCTGGTCTGGTGTGATGAAACCCGGCAGGCGGCCGTGATCGACCCCGGTGGCGATCTGGACTTGC
>Ga0209913_1000361_pt1 | contig 40970 bp, 37 predicted proteins | sample PersoiDNA2013203_FD_185805 | JGI IMG/M metagenome (GOLD analysis project Ga0209913, IMG submission 185805) | Permafrost soil microbial communities from the Arctic, to analyse light accelerated degradation of dissolved organic matter (DOM) -... | ecosystem: Environmental > Terrestrial > Soil >...
CTGGGCGGCGACACGCGCCTTGATTGGCGCTTGGCCAGCAGGCTTCGCACCGGTGAAATCAGTGTTAACAGGCCCTATGGCACAAAGCCCAGCAGCAGGTCGCGCACCATCTGCGGGTGCGAAAACAGTTGCTTGTAGCCGCTGTCGTGAGAGGTCTTGGAGGCCATGGCTGGCCATGGTGTGGGGTGTTGGCCCGCGATGGCTGGGGGTGGCCGTTTTGTTGCCGCGGAGGGCCGTCTTCGGCGGTTGAGCGGGCGTGTTGCTGTACTTTGCCGGCGCGTACGCCGTCGTTGTCTGCCTTTGGGGCCGGTGCGGCCTCTGCGCCAGAATGCGGTTGGCAGCGGATGGTGCCTGGTGGCGCTTGATACGATGGCGGCGAACGTCGGGGGCCCCATCCGCCCCCAGATGCGACCGCTGTTGCTGTTCTGCCCCACTGCCAAGAAATGCCCCGCCGAGCCCCTCTGATCAAGCGCACCCTGATTCTGTTTGGGGTGGTCGTCCCTGTGCTGGCCTGGGTGCTGGTGAAGCCGGTGCGGGTCGCGGTGCCTGCGCTGAATGGGGTGAGCTGCGTTGAGCAGGTGTGTGTCGATCAAGTTGACCGGCTGGGCGAGGCGCAGGCGCTTTACCGCGAGGGCAACGGTTTCATCACCGAGCGTTTTGGCGTGGAGCTCAAGCAGCCCAGGGTGGTGTTCTGTTCATTGCCGGCCTGCGCAGAAGGCTTTGGCCTTGGCGCCCGGTCGGCCGTGACGGTGGGCACGGTGGGCACCGTCATCGGCCCCAAGGCCTGGAAGCCGTATTACGTGCGCCATGAGTTGATCCATCAGCTTCAAGCCGACAAGCTGGGGTCGGTGTTGTTGCTGCTCAAGCCCTCCTGGCTGCTGGAAGGCATGGCCTATGCCCTGAGCGATGACCCCAGGCCGGTGCTGGCCGAGCCCTGGCAAGGCTACCGGGCCCAGTTTGGGGCCTGGTACGGCAAGGCCGGCCGCGATGCCTTGTGGGAGCGCGCCAATGCGGTATGGGTTTGGGGGCGGTAGGGTGGGGAATGCTCTGCAGCCACGGAGGGTCGGTGTCAGCCATCTAATAGGCTAGCCAAACATGTTCACCGCGCTTCTCGCATTGACGGCTGCGCTCGTCACGTTGCTGGGCACTTCGGCGGAGGGGCTGCGCAAGCGATTGCGGCTGCAAATGAAAAGCGCTCGCTCCAGGGGTCAAGCGTTGGGGATGTTGGAAGACAGCGCTGAATTCACCCACCCCCACCCCTCCACCCCTTCCACCGGCACCGCCCGGCTGAACAAATACCCCTGAAACTGCTGGCAGCCGTTGTCCAGCAAGAAGGCGCGTTGTTCGGGGGTTTCGACGCCTTCGGCGATCACCTGCAGGTTCATGCTGCTGCCCAGGGCCAGCACCATGCGCACGATGGCGGCGCTGTTGGGTTCGGTGAGCACGTCGGCGACAAAGGATTGGTCGATCTTGAGCTTGTTCAGGGGCAGGCGCTTCAGGTAGCTCAGGGAGGAGTAGCCGGTGCCAAAGTCGTCCAGCGAGAAGGTGACGCCGCAGGCGGCCAGGGTGAGCATCTTGAGTTTGATGTCGTCCAGGTCTTCGACCAGCATGGTCTCGGTCAGCTCCAGCTCCAGCCGGCTGGGGCTGAAGCGGTGGTGCTGCAGCAGCTCCAGCAGCTTGGGCACGAATTCGGGTTGGCGGAACTGGCGTTGGCTGATGTTCACGGCCAGGCACCAGTGCGAGCGCACGGGGTGTTGCGCCCAGGCCTGCAGTTGGGCGCAGGCGGTCTCCAGCACCCATTGGCCCATGGGCACGATGAGGCCGCTTTGTTCGGCCAGGTCGATGAACTGGCCGGGCATGACCAGGCCACGGGTGGGGTGCTGCCAGCGCAGCAGGGCTTCGGCGCCCAGCACCTGGCCCTGGGCGTCCACCTGGGGCTGGTAGTGCAGTTCGAACTGGTGCAGCACCAGGGCCTGCACCAGTTCGGCTTCGAGCTCCGACCGTTCGGTGGCGTCGGTCAGCAGCACGTGCACCAGCAGGATCAGCATGGTGGTGGCGGCCAGGGTCTGCAGCCAGGTGCCGGGCACGCGGATGTCGTCGGGCAGGGCGTAGCCGGGCACCAAGTCGGCGGTGGTGGCGGCTAGCACCACAAAGGCACCCAGGCAGCTCAGGGCCACGCCGTAGCGCAGGCGCGGGTCGTCGTCGCGAAACGCCACCAGCGCAGCCACGCCCAGGGCCAGCAGGTACAGGTGGGTGGAGCGGGGCGCCATGGCGTTCGGCGGGTCCAGCAGCACGGCGTTGCCGATGACGATCACCAGCAGGCTGCCGAAGATGACCAGGTTGGCGGCCTGGCGGCGGTTCAGGCCGGTCAGGGCCAGGCTGATCAGGCCGAAGGTGAACAGCGCACCATCCATGGCCACCACCAGCCACAGGCCCTTGGAGGCAAAGAACAGGCCCCACACCACGCCCATGAACATCATCATGGCGCTGGTCAGCAGGCGAACACGCCGCTCGCGCCGGTGGTACAGCAGCCCCAGTTCGGGGGCCACCCACAGACGGCGCAACTGGCGGATGAGACGTGCGGCGGTATACGGCATCGGGTGCAACAACCTCCCGTGGCCATTCTGGCAGCAGGCCCTGGGTTTGTCTTGTTCGACGGTACTGGCAGAGGGGTGAAAGGGCTTGCGTTGCAGTTCGCCTGTTTACACTTTTCTCGTCGCTTTGCCTGGGCTTCACCCGTCAAGGCGGCCCGGGGCGTCTACAGTCGGGGCCTCCGATCGCCGGCTGGCGATGGCTTGTCTGGGTTGTTGATGCAGAGTGTTCTTTCTCTTTTGGCCTTGTTGCTGCTGGTGGCCTGTTCGGGTGTGATGGCGCGCTTCTGGCCGCGGGTGCCGCAGCCGCTGCTGCAGCTGCTGATGGGCGCGCTGGTGGCCTGGCCGACCTCGGGCCTGCGGGTCGAGCTCGACCCGGCCACCTTCATGTTGCTGCTGGTGCCGCCGATGTTGTTTGCCGATGGCTGGCAGATGCCCAAGCGCGAGTTCGGTGCCAACATGTGGCCGATTCTGCTGTTGGCGGTGGGCCTGGTGCTGGTCACGGTGCTGGGCGTGGGGCATGTGATCCACTGGCTGCTACCGGCCATGCCGCTGTCGGTGGCCTTTGTGCTGGCGGCCGTGTTGTCGCCCACCGATGCGCTGGCCGTGTCGGCGGTGGCGCACCGGCTGCCCATGCCGCCCCGGCTGCAGACCATTCTCGAGGGCGAGTCGCTGATGAACGACGCCTCGGCCCTGGTGGCGGTCAAGTTTGCGGTGGCGGCCACGCTCACCCAGCAGTTTTCGTTGGGCCGGGCCCTGCTCGACATGGTGTGGATGTCGGGCGGCGGGGTGCTGGTGGGCCTGGTGTTTGCGCGGGTGTTCGCGGCGCTGCACGACCGCTTTCTGTTCTGGCGCGAGGGGGCTGAATCGGCCCCGCCGGTGCTGCTGATTCTGCTGATGCCCTTCGGGCCCTATTTGTTGGCCGAGCATTTCGGGCTGTCGGGGGTGCTGGCCGCGGTGGCTGCGGGCATGGCGGCCAGCCAGTTCGATGTGCGCAGCACGCGCTTCAATGCCTTCCATGTGCAGGCCCTGAGCACCTGGGAGGTGATCCGCTTTGCCTTCACGGGCCTGGTGTTTGTGCTGCTGGGCCAGCAACTGCCCGAGCTGCTGCAGAACCTGCAAGAGCCGCTGCAAGACCTGAAAGAGGCCGGCGCCCCGGTGCACCACGGGCATCCGCTGGGCCCCTTGCTGGGGAGCACGGCCGGCATTGCCGTGGCCTTGCTGGCGGTGCGCTTTGTGAGCCTGGCGGTGGGCGCGGCCCTGCCGGCCTGGCTGCCCCGGCGCTGGCGCCGTGGCACGGTGCGACCGGTGCCCTTGAGCTGGGTGGGGGTGGCTTCGCTGGGCGGCATCCGCGGTGGCATCACGCTGGCGGCGGTGCTGGGGCTGCCGACCTTGCTCAACGACGGCACGCCGTTTCCGGCGCGTGAGCTGCTGATTTTTCAGGCGACGATGATCATCGTGGTGTCGCTGCTGGGGGGCAGCATCGGCCTGCCCTGGTTGCTCAAGCGCCTGGGCACGGCCAGCGGGCCGGGCAGCCTGCGGCGCAATCGCGAGCAGCGCTGGGCACGCAAGCGGGCCTCACGGGCCGCGTTGCTGGCCCTGCGCTCGCCGGAGGTCGAAGCCGAGGTGGATGCCGTGGCGGAGGCGGCGCAAGGCCCCGCCCGCGAGGCCGCCGACGAGGTGCGCCAGCGCGTGCAGCACCTGTACCACCACCGCCTCAATGAAGCGGTGGGCGATGAGGAGTCGCGCCTGGTGTCGCAAGGCGTGCTGGCCCTCGAAAAGCGCTTGCGCCTGATGGCGCTGCAGGTCGAGCGCGAAGAGCTGGCCGGCATGCGCGAGCGGCACCAGATCAACGACGAGACCTACCGCGTGCTGATGCGCGAGATCGACATGGTCGAGCTGGTGCTGCGCGGCGCCATCCACTGAAAGGCGGCGCGTCACGCCCCACGCAGGGGGGGCACCTCGGCCAGCAGCGTGTCGAGCGTGATCAGGGCCTGGTCCAGGGCGTAGTCGGCCAGTTGCTGGCTGATCTGCTCCGTGGCCACCGGGTGGACGGCCTGCAGATCGTGCTCGAGTGCGGCAAAGGCCTCGGTGGCACGCACGTCGTCGGTGCTCAGCAGTTGGCGCAAGGCCTGCACCGCGCTGGCCAGGGCCGCCGGCGGGCGGGCGGGGGTGGGGAGGGCCGGGGGCTGCCCATCGGTGGCCTGGCCCAGGGCCTGCAGCCAGGGCAGCAGGCGACCCATCTGCGCGCTCAGTTCTTCCAGCTCGGGCAGGTCAGCGGGGGGCGTACCCGCCGATTCAGCGGGTGATTCGGCCGTGGGTCGCGCGATGCGGTTCTTGAGCTCGCGCTCCAGGGCCGCCGCGAGGTTCTGCACGGCACTCAGGCCCAGGGTACCGGCCAGGCCCTTGAGGGTGTGGGCCATGCGGCGGGCGCTCTCGGTGTCGCCCTGCGCCAGCAGGGTCTGGAGGGCCTGGGCATCGGCACCGTGCTCCAGGCCGAAGCGATGCAGCAGCGTCATCAGCCGCTGCGGTCGGCCCAGCACATTGCGCAGGGCCGGGCCCAGGGCCAGGCCGGGCACGGCGCGCAGGGCCGGGGGCAGGTCGACCGGCTCGGCCTCACCCTGGGCCCGCTGCGGCACGGCGGGGCTGCCGGGGGCTGCGGCCGCGGTGCCGGGCAGGTCGGTGTCGGGTGCGGGGGCGGCGTCGCCCGGCGGCAAGGGGGGGAGCCACTGCAACAGGGTGCGGTACAGCACCTCGGGGTCGACCGGTTTGGGGATGTGGTCGTTCATGCCGGCAGCCAGGCAGGCCTGGCGGTCTTCTTCGTAGGCGTTGGCCGTCATGGCCAGGATGGGGGTGTCTGCGTGCCCGGGCCACTGGCGGATCGCGCGGGTGGCCTGCAGGCCGTCCAGGCGGGGCATCTGCAAGTCCATCAGGATCAGGTCGTAAGGGGTTTCCTGTGCCAGCTCCAGGGCCTCCTGGCCGTCCCGGGCCAGGTCCACCTGCAGGCCGGCGTGGGTCAGCAGATCGAGCGCCACCTCCTGGTTCAGGGCATTGTCTTCGGCCAGCAGCACGCGGGCCTGGTGGTGTTGCGCCAGGGCCTGTTCGACCTCGCTCATGGCCAGCCTGTGGCTGCGATCGGGCAACACGGCAGAGCCCAGGGCCTGGCTCAGGGCGTGGGTCAGCACTGACGGAATCACCGGCTTGCTCACAAAGGCCGCGTAGCCGTGGTCGTTCAGGGTGCTGGGGGCCACTTCGCGCACGGCGCTCATCAGCAACTGGCGCGGCCGGGCCGTCAAGGGCAGGCGCTGCAGGCGGTCGCCGGTGGCCAGGCCGTCGAGCCCGGGCATGGCCCAGTCGATAAGCAGCACACGGTAGGGGTCGCCCAGGTGGTCGGCCTGCTGCACGCGCTCCAGCGCCTGTTCGCCCGAGGCCACTGCGTCGGCGCGCGCGCCCAGGCCGGTTAGGATGTCGGTCATCGACTCGCGGGCATCGGGCTGGTCGTCCACCACCAGCATGCGGGTGCCCGGAGGCATCACGGGCAAGCTCGAGCGCTGGCTGATGTGCTGGGCCTGTTCGAAAGGCGCCTCGATCCAGAAGGTGCTGCCCTGGCCCAGGGTGCTTTCCACGCCCACCTCGCCGCCCATCATGTCGGCCAGGCGGCGCGAGATCACCAGGCCCAGCCCGGTGCCGCCAAAGCGGCGGGTGGTGGAGACATCGGCCTGGGCAAAGGGCTGGAACAGGCGCTGCAGTTGCTCGGGGCTGAGGCCGATGCCGGTGTCACGCACCTCGAAGCGCACCCACAGGTGGGTGCCTTCCTGGCGCGAAATTCGGCCACGCAGCACCACGCTGCCGCGGTGGGTGAACTTGACCGCATTGCTGGTGAAGTTCAGCAGCACCTGGCCCAGGCGCAGGCCGTCGCCATGCAGTTGGGCGGGCAGGGTGGCGATGTCGGTCACCAGCTCCAGGCCCTTGGCGTCGGCGCGGTCGCCCAGCAGGTTGCACACATTGCGGATCACATGCTCCACCTCGAAGTCGGTCGGGTCGAGTGACATGCGCCCGGCTTCGATCTTCGAGAAGTCCAGGATGTCGTTGATGATGCCCAGCAGGTGGTGCGCCGCGTCGTTCACCTTGTCGAGCTGGCTGCGCTGGTGCGGGGTCACGTGGTCGCGCTGGATCAGGTGGGTGATGCCGATGATGGCGTTCATCGGGGTGCGGATCTCGTGGCTCATGTTGGCCAGGAAGGCGCTCTTGGTCTGGTTGGCGGCTTCGGCGGCCTCCTTGGCCGCGGCCAGCTCGGCGGTGCGTTCGGCCACCATGTCCTGCAACTGGTTCTGGAAGCGCAGCAGCGCACGCTGGTCTTCCTTCTGGCGGGTGATGTCGGTCCAGATGGCCGAGATGTAGCGCCGGCCCTGGATCTCGATGATGCGCGAGCTGATGGCCAGGTCGAGCAGGCTGCCGTCCCTGCGGCTGCGCTGCACCTCGTCGTGCGCGCCGCCCTCGGCCTGCACGACGCGGATGCGCTCCTGCAATTGCTCGCGACCTTGCGGCGGCGTCACGTCATAGATCGACAGGTGCCCGAACTCCTCGCGGCTGTAGCCCAGCATGGTGCAGGCGGCTTCGTTGAACTCGACGAACGCCAGCGTCTCCAGTTCGATCAGCACGATGCCGTTGTCCGACTGGCTCATCACGGCGGCGTACATCTGCTCGCGCTGGCGCAGGGCCTCGCCGGCCTGGCGCACCACGGTCATGTCTTGCGCCATGCCGTCGGCCCAGATCACGCGGCCGGACTCGTCGCGTTTCATCTCGGCGCGCTCGCGGATCCAGCGGGTCACGCCCTGCATCACCACCCGGTGCTCGATGTCGTAGCGCTTGCCCTTGAGTGCGGCTTGCCAGGCCTGGCGCACGGCCTCGCGGTCGTCCGGGTGCACCATCTCCATGAAGCTGGCGGTGGTGATGGGCAAGCCTTTTTCCACCCAGAACAGCTCGTAGGTTTCGTCAGACCAGCGGATGCTGCCGTCGCGCATGTGCAGTGTCCAGCTGCCGATGCGCGCCAGCTGCTGGGTGCGGCGCAGATTGGCTTCGCTGTCGCGCAAGGCATGTTCGGCCGAGCGTGCGGCGGTGATGTCGCGTGCCACGCCCAGCACGCCCAGCAGGGCACCGTCCTGGTCGTACAAGGGGGTCTTGACGGTCTGCACCAGTTCGCGGTGCTGGTCGCTGGCAAAGGTCAGCCACTCTTCGTTGCTCACGGGGTGGCCCGCCAGCACGGCCTGCAGATCGTTCTGGCGGAACAGGTCGGCCAGGTCGCGTGTCACCAGGTCGTAATCGGTCTTGCCCATCAGCTCGGCCTCAGGGTGGCCCACAAAGTCTTCGAAGCGACGGTTGCACTGCAGGTACAGGCCTTCGGCGTTCTTCAGCCAGACCAGGTCGGGCATGCCGCGCACCAGGCTTTTCAAGCGGTGGCGCTCGGCGTCCAGGGCCAGCTGGGTCTGCTGGCGTGCCTCCAGGGTGCGCACAAAGTTGACCACGGCCTGAGCCATGTCGCGCACCATGCTGTTGCGGGTGCGGGTCAGGGCCTCGACATGCGACAGCGTGCTCAGGTCCAGCGGGATGGTCGCCTCGCTGGCGGGCGAGGGGGCCGCTCGGGCGGCCTGACTGAGTTGGCCCAGGGCACCGGTCAGCAGGTCGAGCGGGCGCGTCAGCCACCACGAGAGCATCAGCCACAGCAGGCACATCAGCAGCAGGCTGGCAGCCGCCAGGGCCGCAGCGGTGTAGATGAAGTCGTGCCGCTGGCCGGCCATGGCGGCCAGCCGGCTCTCGGCCTCTTCGGTCAGTTGCCCGGTGAGCTGGGTGGCGTGCCCCACGTAATGCAGGTAGTGGTCCAGGGCTTCCGCCGCCCGGATCTGCCCCAGGCTCGGTGAGGCCGACAGCAGCTCGGTGGCCATCATCATGTAGGCGCGGTACTGCTCGTAGGCCTCCAGGGTCTCGGCGGTGAGGGGTTGCAGGCCGTTGCCCAGGATGGCCAGGGCCTGGGTCATCTGGTTGCGCTGCCGGTCTTGCCCGGCCAGTTCGTCGATCAGGCGGGTGTTGGCCTGCCGGGCCTGCACCACGGTCAGCTGGCCTTGCTGGGCCTGCATCAGCAACTGGTTCAGGCGCTGGTGCAGACCCAGCATCTGGTGGCCCAGCAGGGTGCTGTGGGTCATGGCGGTGGTCACGGCCAGCACCTCGGTCTGGCGCTGGTCCTGCTGTTCGACCAGGCGTTGCAGGGCCAGCAGGTTGATGGCCACGGCCACGCAGGCGGTCAGCACCATGGGCACGAAGAACAGCAGCAGCAGGCTGGCCCGTTTTTTCAGCAGCGTCAAGGCGGGGGTGGGGGCCATGGGGCGGGCGGGGGCTCAGCCCAGGGCGTGTCGCGGCGGGATGTCGGCGTAGCGCATGGCCACTTCGACAAAGCGGGGCTGCAAGGCCAGGAAGGCATCCACCACCTCGGGGTCGAAGTGCAGGCCACGGCCCTCGGTGATGATCTGCACCACCCGCTCGATGGGGAAGGGCTCTTTGTAGTGGCGCTTGCAGGTCAGGGCATCGAACACATCGGCCAGGGCCATCAGGCGCGCCGCCACCGGGATGTCGTCGCCTGCGAGGCCCCTGGGGTAGCCGCTGCCGTCCCATTTCTCGTGGTGGCCCAGGGCGATCTGCTGGGCGATCTGCAGAAACTCCAGCGCCGGGCCGGGGCCCGGCGCCAGGCCTTGGCCGTGGCCCGCCTGCACGCGCAGGATGGCCTCGTGCAGCGCATCGGCGCCGATCTGGCTGTGCGTCTTCATCACCTCGAACTCGTCGGGCGTCAGCCGTCCGGGCTTGAGCAGGATGTGGTCCGCGATGCCCACCTTGCCGATGTCGTGCAGTGGCGCGGCCTTGGCGATCAGGCTGTCGTAGGGTGCACGCAGGGCCTGGGCAAAGCGCGGGTGCTCGCGCAGGTGCTCGATCAGCAGCTCCACATAGGCCTGGGTGCGGTGCAGGTGGTTGCCGGTTTCGTTGTCGCGCTTTTCGGCCAGCAGGGCCAGGGCGTTCAGGCTCACGTCCTTGATCAGCTCGTTTTCCTCGGTGCGCTGCTGTACCTGGTGCTCCAGGTTCTCGTTTTGCTGGCGCAGGCTGTCGCGGGCCTGCTTGAGTTCGAGGTGGGTGCGCACCCGGGCCAGCAGAATCGCGGCCCGGATCGGCTTGGCCACATAGTCGACGGCGCCCTGGCTCAGGCCGCGTTCTTCGTCGTCATCGCCCGACATGGCGGTGACGAAGATCACCGGGATGTCGCGCGTGGCCGGGTCGGCCTGCAGGCGCTCCAGCACGCTGTAGCCGTCCAGCCCCGGCATCATGATGTCGAGCAGGATCAGGTCGGGGCGGGGCGGGCTGTGCACCGCCGCCAGGGCCCGTTGCCCCGAGTTGGCCACGCGCACGCGGTAGAGCGGGCTCAGCAACTCGCCCATCACGGCCAGGTTGGCGCTGGTGTCGTCCACCACCAGGATGGTGTTGCGCTTGTCGTCGGCGGGTGTGGGCAGGGCTGGGTCCATGGCAGTTGGGGCTCGCAGGGCCAGGCTGGCAGTTGCCTCAGGCCAGCCTGGCCTCATTTGTGATCATTCTTGGTCGGATTCGGGCGTGGCAATTGATGTGCATCAGGGCTTGTGTGCGAATCGTTACAAACAGGGCCCTGGTGGGGCGGGCACAGGGCCCGTCCGGCCCTGTTCGGTTTTGAGCTGAGGCGGGCAGGGTGTGACCGTTTGTTAATTTAACAGACGGTTGAGTCAGTGTGGCGTCAAGCCACCAAGGGATCGGCGTCCAGGGCTTCCAGCTGGTCGTGCAGCAGGTGGGTCTGGCCATGCCAGTAGTCGCTGCTGCCGAACCACGGGAAGTTGATCGGAAAGGTGGGATCGTCCCAGCGGCTGGCCAGCCAGGCGCTGTAGTGGATCAGGCGCAGCGTGCGCAGGGGCTCGATCAGGCTGAGCTGGCGGCGGTCGAACTCGCACACCTGTTCGTAGCCGTCGATCAGGCTGCCCAGTTGCCGGTTCTGCTGCGCCCGGTCGCCCGACAGCAGCATCCACAGGTCTTGCACGGCCGGGCCGGTGCGGGCGTCGTCCAGGTCGACAAAGTGGGGGCCGCCCCCCTCCACCTCGGTGGGGGTCCAGAGGATGTTGCCGGGGTGGCAGTCGCCGTGCAGGCGGATCAGCTCGATCTGCTGGCCGTCAAAGCGCCCGTCCGGCAGCACCAGGGGGTGGGCTGCGATGCGCGCCAGCACCTGCTCGCAGGCCTGGCGCCAGGGGCCTTCGGCGTCGGCCGGCAGCACCCGGCCTTGCAGCAGGCCGTCCACCGCAGCGCGGCCGAAGGTGTGCAGGTTCAGCGCCGGGCGAACCTGGAAGGGGCGCTGGGCGCCCACCTGGTGCAGCCGGGCCAGAAAGCGGCCGGTCCACTCCAGCACCTCGCCGTCGTCGAGTTCGGGCTGGCGGCCGCCGCGCCGGGGTGAGACCGAAAACGCAAAGCCGTCGTGCTGGTGCAGGGTGCGGCCTTGCAGGGTCAGCGGGCCCACGGCGGGCACCTCGGCGGCCTGCAGGTCGGCCGAGAAGGCGTGTTCTTCGAGGATCTGGGCCTCGCTCCAGCGGCCCGGGCGGTAGAACTTCACCACCACCACGCGGTGGCCTTGCACCGGGTCTTCGAGCTGCACCTGGTAGACCCGGTTCTCGTAGGACGACAAGGCCATCAGGCGACCGTCGCCATACAGGCCGATGCCGGCCAGGGCATCCAGCACGGTGTCGGGCATCAGGCGGGCGTAGGGGTGCAGGGCGTTGTCGGCGGCGGGGCTGCGGGGCATGGAGTCTTCAGGCATGGCGCCATTGTCCTCCCCCTGGCCTGGGCAGGCGGTGATTCAGGGCTGGCGGTCCTGGTCTTGATGAGGGTCAAGGCAGCGGCCCCACCTCGGCGCACACAATGCCGGCATGGTCACACGCAGGCGCCGTCACGTTCGTTTCATCAGTCGCAGGGGCTTGCTGTATTCGCTGCTGCTGGCGTTTTTGATGATGACCCTGGGTGGCCTGGGCTTCTGGATCGTCGAGCCCGGGGTGCACACCTTCTGGGACGGCCTGTGGCTGGCCTTCACCACGGCGGCCACGGTGGGCTATGGCGACATCGTGCCCACCACGCACTGGTCCAAGGCGTTTGCGGTGGCCGTCGTGCTGCTGGGCCTGGCGGTGCTGTCGCTGGTCACGGCCTCGGTGGCGGCCATGCTGGTCGAGGTGGACGAGCGCGAGATGGACGACGCCGTGCTCAAGGAGCTCCGCCACCTGCGCGCCGACCTGCATGCGATGCAGGCCGAGCTGAAGGCCCTGCGTCAGGCGCCCCCGCCTGCAGGGCAGACCCCAGACCCGGACTGATCAGCCCCCCTGGGCCCACTCACTCGGGCTCGATGCCCGCCGCCTTGATGATGCGGCCCCATTTCAGCGATTCGGCTGCCTGGAACTTGCGCTGCTCCTCGGGCGTGTTCAGGTAGGTCTCGGTGCCGGTGGGCTGGTAGAAGGCGGCCTGGGCGCTGCTGTGGGCGGCCTTGTGCAGCAGTTCGTTGAGCTTGGCCACCACCGGGGCGGGGGTGCCGGCCGGGGCGTAGGCGGCAAACCAGTAGGTGGCTTCGTAGCCCTTCACGCCGGCCTCTTCGATGGTGGGCACCTCGGGGGCCAGTGCGCTGCGCTGGCGTGGCGTCACGCCCAGGGCGCGCAGCTTGCCGGCCTTCACCTGGGGCAGGCCGGTGGCCATGTCGGTGAACATCACGTCGATCTGGCCGCCCAGCAGGTCGGTCACGGCCGGCGGGTTGCTTCGGTAGGGGATGGCCAGGATGTAGGTGCCGGTGAGCTGCTTGAACATCTCGCCCGCGATGCGGCTCGACGAGCTGCCCGCGCCGAACGACAGCTTGCCGGGCTGGGCCTTGGCCAGCTTGACAAAGTCGCCCACGCTGCGTGCCGGGTAGTCGGGGCGCACCACCATCAGTTGGCCGCCACGGCCCAGGGCGGTGATGGGCTCGAAGTCTTTCACCGGGTCGTAGGGCAGCTTCTTGTACAGGTGCTCGTTGGCCGCGTGGGTGGTGTTGGTGGCGATCAGCACGGTGTAGCCGTCGGGCTTGGCCTTGGCCACCAGTTGGGCGCCGATGAAGGCATTGGCGCCAGGGCGGTTGTCCACGATCACCGGGGTCTTGCTGTCGGCGGTGATGGCATTGGCCAGGGCACGGGCCAGTTGGTCGGTGGCGCTGCCGGCGGTGAAGGGCACCACGAAGGTGATGGCCTTGTCGGGGAAGCCCTGGGCCAGCACGGGGCCGCCCAGGGTGACGATGGCGGCGGCCAGCGCGGATTGCAGCAGGGTGCGGCGGGGGATGCTCATGAAAGGTCTCCTTGTCGTTGTTGGGGGCGGCGGGGTCAGGCCTTGGGGGCCTGCACCGGCAGGGTCAGCAGCAGGCCCGACAGGCTTTTGCCGTGGGCGTCCAGGTTCAGGGCGTCGTTCACGCCGCCCTCGAGGATGTCATGCAACACGAAGTTCATGGCTTGCAATCGGGGCAGCAGGTACCTCGTCACCCGCGTGGGCCGGCGGCTGGCGAACAGCGCGGCCACACGGGCCTCGGTCACCTGTTCAACCAGCAAGGGCCAGTGCTGCGCCTCGTAGGCGATCACGCTGATGCTGGAGGTGTTGCCCTTGTCGCCGGTGCGCCCGTGGGCCAGTCGGGCCAGGGGCACGGTGGCGGTGTCGGGTGTCATGGCGTGGGGGGCTGGGGTGGTCGCGATGGGGGCGGATTGTGTCACAGCAGGCTCCAGTGTTCCTTGATCCAGGCCCGGGGCACGAACCACGATTCGCTGGCCAGGCGGGGCGTGATGGCGCTGCGCACGCCGCCGCCGCCGGCCGGGCCGCAGGTGTACAGGGCCAGCACCTCGCGGGTCAGCTGTTCGGCCTCGCTGCGCTGGCTGGCGCGGGCGGCCACGCGCAGCCGCACGTCCTGCACGTCCTGCATCCGGCCAACGGGTTCCAGCCCGTCCTGGCCCGCGGCCCAGGTGCCGGCGTCGTCGGCAAACAGGCTGGCCACTCCGATCAGGTCGCAGCGCACCGGCTGCAGGCCCGGGGCCCACTCGGCCAGGCGGCTGCGCACCACCTGGGCGGCCAGCCGGGCGCGGGCCACGGCGTTGGGGCCGGCGTAAGAGATCTCGCCCTCGGCCAGCCAGCCACCTTCAAAGCAGGCGGTGGTCTTGAGGGTGTCGGGCCGGGCGTGGCCGCGCACGCCGCTCACCTGCACCCGGTCCGGGCCCAGGGTCTGCAGCGTGACCTCGCTGAGGTCGGCCACCACGTCGGGCGTGAGGTAGGCGGCGGGGTCGTGGATTTCGTACAGCAGCTGTTCCTTGACCGTGCGCTCGTCGACGCAGCCGCCGGTGGCATCGGCCTTGCCCACCACAAAGCGGCCATCGGCCCGCACCTCCAGCACCGGAAAGCCCACATGGGCCAGGTCGGGCACGTCTTTCAGGCCCGGGTCGGCAAAGTAGCCGCCACACACCTGGGCGCCGCACTCCAGCAGGTGGCCGGCGATGGTGCCGGCGGCCAGCCGGTCCCAGTCGTCGTCGGCCCAGCCGAAGTGGGCCAGCAACGGGCCCAGGGCCAGGGCCGGGTCGGCCACGCGGCCCGTCACCACCACCTGAGCGCCGGCACGCAGGCAGGCCGCGATGCCCTGGGCGCCCAGGTAGGCGTTGGCGCTGACCGGGGCGTCGGTGCGCGGGCCGCGCACCTGGGCCAGTTGGTCGGGGCTCAGCTGGGCCAGCACGTCATCGCCCTCGACCACGCCCACGCGCAGCGCGCCCAGGCCCAGCTCGGCCGCCAGCGCCTGCAGGCAGGCCGCGGCCCCGCGCGGGTTGGCCGCACCGAAGTTGCCCACGATGGGAATGCCGTGGCGCACGCAGTCGGCCAGCACGGGGCGGATGAAGCGCTCCAGCGTGGGCTCGAAGCCGGCGGCCGGGTTCTGGCGCCGCTGCAGCTGGGCCAGGGCCAGCGTGCGTTCGGCCAGGGTCTCGAACATCAGCACGGCGGGGCCGCCGCGGGCGATCAGGGTGCGCACCACGGGCACGGCGGCGTCCCAGCGGTCGCCCGAGAAGCCGGCGCCGCAGCCGATCAGCAAAGGGGGAGGGGTTGAAGGCATGGCCCGCAGTGTGTGGGGCGGGAGTGCATTTGTAAAATGGATTGATTGAATGGATTGATCCATGAAACCACTGAATCCGATCCGCTGGTCGTCGGCCGACCTGGAGGCCTTTGGCGCCCTGGTGCAGACCCGCCACTTCACGCGGGCGGCCGAGCGTTGCCACCTGTCGCAAAGCGCCTTCAGTCAGAAGATCCGCCGCCTGGAGGCGGCGGTGGGCGCGCGCCTGTTCGAGCGCTCCACCCGCCAGGTCAGCCTGACGCCCGAGGGTGAGCTGCTGGCGCAAGAGGTGCTGCGCCTGGAGCAGGAGCTGCAGCAGGCCCTGGGCCGGCTGCAGGCCCTGGCCGGTCTGCAGGCCGGGCGGGTGGCGGTGGCGGCCCTGCCCTCGATGGCGGCGGTGTGGCTGCCCGGGCTGGTGGCCGAATGGCGCCAGCGCCACCCGCAGGTTCAGCTCACCCTGCACGACACCCTGGCCCAGGGGGCCACCACGCTGCTGCGCGAGGGCCGGGTGGACTTCGCCCTGACGGCGGGCGGCGACCTGCGCGAGTTCGACACCGAGGTGTTGTGCACCGAGCCCTACTGGCTGGTCTGCCCGGCCACCCACCCCCTGGCCGCGCGCGCTGCCGCCGGGGCGGGCTGGCAAGACCTGGCTGGCGAAGAACTGATCCACCTGGCGCGCAGCAGCAGCGTGCGCCAGCAGATCGAGCGCCTGAACCTCAAGCCCGGCTGGCGCACCAGCGTGCTGGAGGTGGAGCACCTGGCCACGCTGGGGGCCCTGGTGCGGGCCGGCCTGGGCCTGAGCCTGGTGCCGGAGCTGACGCTGTTCCACTTTCGCGATGCGGGCCTGGTGGCGCTGCCTTTCAACGAGCCGGCCCTGGCCCGGCCGCTGGTGCTGGCGCGGCGCAAGGGGCAGGCGCTGTCGGTGGCGGCGCAGGCGTTGCGCGCCATGCTGCTGGAGCGGCTGTCGGTGGCGGGCGGGGCTGGGGCTTGAGCTGACCGGTGCGTTGCGTCCTGCCTACGCCGGCCTCGGGCGGGCGCCCCACGGCCGGGTCATCCCCGGGTCATCCGGCAGGCTGCGACTTATCATGCTGAAACCGATATTTGTTTATTGCCGTAAGGATTGTTGCCATGCCAAAGTTTTCTAACAAAGCGCTCCTGGCCGCCCTCGCTGTTGTCTGCTGCGGTGCCGCGCAAGCCGGTGGGGTGGATGAGGTGGTGAAGGCCGGCGTGCTCAAGGCCTGCACCCCGGGTGACTACAAGCCTTTCAGTTTTGCCCTGCCCGATGGCAGTTTTGAGGGCCTGGATGTGGATCTGGTCACCTCGCTGGCCACGTCGCTGGGCGTCAAGGCGCAGTTCGTGAAGACCACCTGGGCCAAGATGATGGACGACTTCACCGGTGGCGCCTGCGACATCGCGGTGGGCGGCATCTCGGTGACGCTGGAGCGCCAGAAGCGGGCCTGGTTCAGCGCGCCCTACATGGTCAACGGCAAGACCCCGCTGGTGCGCTGCGCCGACGTGGCGCGCTTCCAGACCGTGGCGGCCATCGACCAGCCGGGCGTCAAGGTGGTGGCGAACCCGGGCGGCAGCAATGAACGCTTTGCACGGGCCAACTTCAAGACCGCCCAGCTCACCATCCACCCCGAGAACCTGACCATCTTCAACGAGGTGCTCAGCGGCCGTGCCGATGTGTTCGTGACCGAGTCGGCCGAGACCCTGGTGCAGCAGAAGCTGCACCCCGGCCTGTGCGCCGTGAACCCCGACAAGCCGTTGCAGTACGGCGAGATGGCCTACCTGCTGCCGCGCGGTGACACCCTGACCAAGGCCTATGTGGACCAATGGCTGCACCTGATCCAGGCCCAGGGTGACTACCAGCGCATGGCCGCCAAGTGGCTGAACTGAAGCCTGCCCCCGCTCTGAGCCGCCGTGGCTGGCTGCTGGCCTTGGCACTGGCTGGCGGCCCGGCGGCCCACGCAGCCGATGAACTGGTGCTGGGGGTGCTCGACAACTCGCCCCCGATGTCGTTTCGCGATGCCCGGGGGGAGTACAGCGGCTACAGCATCGACATGGCACGCGCCATGTGCAAGGAGCTGGGCCGGCACTGCCGCTTTGTCTCGGCCACCATTGCCAGCTCGATCGACGATCTGAAGCAGGGCCGCATCGATGTGGCGGCCATGAGTCTGCTGCCCACGCCTGAGCGGCGGGCCCAGATCCTGCTGGCGCGGCCTTACTACACCTCGATTTCGGCCTGGGTGGCCCGCCCGGGTCTGTTGCCTGAGCAGACCGGCGTGCGGGTGGCCGTGGTGCAGGGCTCGGCGCAGGCGCGCTTTGCCGCCCAGCGCCAGTGGCAGCGGGTGGAGGTGCTGTCCAATGCCGATCTGGCCGTGCAACTGCGCCAGGGCAAGGCCGATGGCATGCTGGCCCCCATGATGAGCGTGATCGGTCTGATGAAAGACCCGAGCCTGCAGGCTTTGGATCTGAGTGTGCAGCCGCGCCGTGATCCTGAATTGACCGGTTCGGCCTCTTTCGGGATCACGCCGCTCAAGCCTGAATTGAAAACCCAGGTGGACGCGGCCCTGGAGCGCCTGGAGCGCGACGGGGTGTACGACCGCATCAATTCGCAGTACCTGTCCATCCGGGTGAACTGAGGGGCCTGCCATGTCCTCCGCACACCGGGACTTCCGATCGATCTGGTTTTTCTCGCTGCTGGCGGGCTTTTTCATGGTGGTGTTGGCGGGCGCTGCGTGGCTGATCGACCAGCAGCAGCAGCAGGTCCAGCAAACCACCCTGAACGTGCAGCAGCACATGGGGCCAGAGATCCAGCGCCTGCAGCGGCTGGGGCGCAACCTGTTGCAGATCCGCCATGAGGGCGACCGCTTGCTGGTGAGCGACTCCAGAACCGAGCGGCGCGAGGCCTTGCTGCTGGTCACCCTGGTCAGCCACCACCCCAGTCTGCAGCAAGACCCCCGAGCAGCCTCGCAGGCTGAACGGGTCACCCAGTTGCTGGCGGATGCTGCGGCCGATCTGGATCGGTCGACACAGGGGCGGGCCGCCTGGCGGGCCCGCTGGGAGCCCTTGGCCACGGAGTTGACGCGCACCGCAGACGATGTGATGAGCCAGGCCGCCTACCTGCCGGGGGCCGATCTGGCGGCCCTGGCCCAGGTGGCGCTGCAGGCGCGTTACCAGCTGCTGGCCACGATGGTGCTGGCAGGGTTGTTCAGCCTGGTCTTTCTGTGGCTGCTGCATCGGCGTGTGTTGCGGCCCCTGGTGGGGGTGCACCAGGCGCTGCTGAAGTTGCAGGCCGGCCAGGCGCTGCCCTTGCTGCCACGTGCTGCCGTGCGCGAGGTGGTGGTGCTGGGCGAGGCGCTCAACACCCTGGCCGCCACCATGACCGAAAACGAGTTGGTGCGCCATCAACTGGAGTTCCAGGCGCACCATGACAGCCTGACCGGCTTGCCCAACCGGCGCCATTTCATGGCCAAGGCATACGACCTCTTGCATCACCTGCGCCGCGAGCACAGCCCAGCCATCGTCGGCATGGCTGATCTGGATTTCTTCAAGCGCGTCAACGATGAGCACAGCCATTCGGCGGGTGACGAGGTGTTGCGCCAGTGCGCGCGCGTGTTGCGCGACACGCTGCGCAGCCAGGATCTGGTGTGCCGCTTTGGCGGGGAAGAGTTTGCTTTTGTGCTGACGGGCTGCGACATCCAGGAGGGGCAGGCCCTGGCCGAACGGTTGCGCCACAACCTGGCGCGCCACCGCTTCGTGATGTCGGATGGCCAGGTGTTGCCCGGCATGACGGTCAGCATCGGCCTGGCGCCCATGGGCATCATCGGCCTGGAAAAAGCCCTCAGCCTGGCCGACAAGGCGCTCTACCGCGCCAAAGACGAAGGCCGCAACCGCGTGGTGCTCGAAGAGCGCGCGGTGGCGGCCTGAACGGCGTCACAGCCGGCCAGATCGGCTGTGACGAACCGTTGGGGGCGATCAGACCACGGTCAGGGTCACGTCGATGTTGCCGCGGGTGGCGTTCGAGTAGGGGCACACACCGTGGGCCTTGGCCACCAGGTCTTCAGCCACGGCGCGCTCGATGCCGGGCAGGGTGATGGTCAGGTGGGCTTCGATGCCGAAACCTGCCGGGATCGGGCCGATGCCGACCTTGGCCTGGATGGTGGCGCTGGCCGGGATGGCGATCTTGGCGGCGCCGGCCACGTGCTTGAGCGCGCCCATGAAGCAGGCCGAGTAGCCTGCGGCAAACAGCTGCTCAGGGTTGGTGGCGCCGCCGGCACCGCCCAGTTCCTTCGGGGGGCTGAGCTTCACGTCCAGCAGGCCGTCCGAGCTGACGGCGCGGCCGTCGCGGCCACCGGTGGAGGTGACGTCGGCGGTGTACAGAACTTTGTCGAGGTGGGTGGTCATGGTGCTGCTCCTGTGAAATGTCTGACTGGCAGACGGGTGGGTGGTTGAAAAAAACAGACTGAAAGGTGAATCGGGGCTCAGCCGCCGGCCAGGTGGCCGCGCAGGGTCTTGAGTTGCTCGGTCAGGGCCAGCAGTTCGGGCAGGCTGCACTGGCTTTGCTGCAGCACGCAGGCCGGAATGCGTTCGGCGGTGTCGCGCAGGGCGCGGCCGGCCGGTGTCAGGGTGATGCGCACGCGGCGCTCGTCCTGCACATCGCGCAGTCGGCCCAGCAGCCCCGCGCCTTCCAGGCGCTTGAGCAGCGGGGTCAGGGTGCCCGAGTCGAGGAACAGGCGTTCGCCCAGGGCCGACACGGTCAGGCCGTCCTGCTCCCACAGCACCAGCATCACCAGGTATTGCGGGTAGGTCAGGCCGATCTCGTCGAGCAGGGGCTTGTACAGCTTGGTCATGGCCAGCGAGGCCGAATACAGCGCAAAGCAGACCTGGTTGTCCAGCCGCAGCAGGGCTGGGCTCGGGGTGTCGGGTTGTGCGTTGGTGTCCATGGGCTGAATTATTGCTGGCAATTAAATTGTGCGCAATTTAATTGGGTGAAGCCACACTCAAGGTGTGGGATTGGGGCGTTCAACGCCCGGTGAAGTGGGCCGGGCGCTTGTCGATGAAGGACTGCACGCCCTCGCGGGCGTCATCGCTGCGCGACAGCCGTTGCTGGGTGTCGATGAAATCATGCATGGCGACCAGGGGCCCGTGTTCGATGGCCTTGAGCACGTTCTGCCGGGTGGCCACCACGGCCAGCGGGGCCTGCTCGGCAATCACCTCGGCCAGGGCCAGGGCGGTGGGCAGTGCCTGCCCGGCGGGCACCACCTTCTGCACAAAGTTCAGGCGCAATGCTTCGGCGGCGCCGAACTCGTCACCGGTCAGCAGGTGCAGCAGGGCATTGCCCAGGCCGGCGCGCTCGGCCATGCGCAGGGTGGCGCCGCCGGTGGCCATGATGCCGCGCTTGACCTCGAGTTGCGAGAAACGGCAGTTGTCGGACGCCACCACGATGTCGGCCGCCAGCATCAGCTCGATGCCCAGGGTGTAGGTGATGCCTTGCACGGCCACCACCATGGGCTTGGTGCGGCGCCGGTAGCCCGGCATGCCCAGGTCCACCGGGTCGACCAGGCCCAGGGGCACGGCTTTCTCGCCGCGCTGCATCAGCGGCGCGATGGTGGGCAGATCCAGCCCGGCCGTGAAGTGCTCGCCAAAGGCGTGCAGCACGCCCACGCGCAGGGCGGGGTCGTCGTCGAGTTGGGTGTAGGCCAGCCCCAGTTCGCGGTACATCTTGGGCGTGAAGCCATTGCGCTTGTTGGGCCGGTTGATGCCGATCAGCAGCACGCTGCCGCGCACTTCGGTGTCGATGCTGCCCTCGGGGTGCAGCGGCGTGGGGGTGGGGGGCTGGAAGGGGGTGTTCATGACCCCATGCTAGGGGGGCGGGTGCGGCGCCGGCATTCACCGGCGCGACACCCAGGCCCTGGGGGGAACCCTGATACCGGCCCCGTCGGGCGCCGGGCCTCAGTAGGTGTAGACGCCGCGGCCGGTCTTGCGGCCCAGTTGGCCGGCGGCGACCATTTCCTTGAGCAGCGGGCAAGCGCGGTACTTGCTGTCGCCGAACTCTTCAAGGTAGACCTGCATCACGGCCAGGCACACATCCAGGCCGATCATGTCGGCCAGGGCCAGCGGGCCGATGGGCTGGTTGCAGCCGAGTTTCATGCCGGCGTCGATGTCTTCCGGGGTGGCAATGCCTTCGGCCAGCACAAAGAAGGCCTCGTTGATCATGGGCACCAGGATGCGGTTGACCACGAAGCCGGGCGAGTTCTTGACCGTGATCGGGCTCTTGCCCAGGGATTCGGCCAGGGCCTTGACGGCATCGTGGGTGGCGTCGCTGGTCTGCAGGCCACGGATGATCTCGACCAGGGCCATCATCGGCACCGGGTTGAAGAAGTGCATGCCGATGAAGCGGTCGGGCCGGCTGGTGGCGGCGGCCAGCTGGGTGATGGAGATGGACGAGGTGTTGGAGGCCAGGATCACCTCGGGCGGCACCAGGGCGTCGATCTGCTTGAGGATCTTGACCTTGAGCTCGTGGTTCTCGGTGGCGGCCTCGATCACGATCTGGGCCTTTTTCAGGTCTTCGTACGAGGTGCTGCCCTGGATGCGGGCCAGGGCGGCTTCCTTGTCGGCCGCGGTGATCTTTTCTTTCTTGATCAGGCGGTCCAGCGAGCCGGCCACGGTGGCAATGCCTTTTTGCACGGCGGCCTCGGAGATGTCCACCATCACCACTTGCAGGCCCGACACGGCGCAAGCCTGCGCGATGCCGTTGCCCATGGTGCCTGCGCCAATGATGCCGACGGTTTGAATGCTCATGGTGATGTTCCTTGAAGTAAAAACGGTTGCCAAGATGGTATCCAGATTCGATCACCTCCCTTGGTAAGCCGCGTGACAGTTGTGCAGCAGGCCCGTGCCGGGCTTGATCTGGCGCAGGAATCCGAAGCGGCGACCGACGGCGTTGTCGCTGCATCCGGTGGCGCGGGCGTCGGCTGGCTGGCGAGGTGGGGGCGGGTTGTCGCGCGGGTTCACAGGGCCCGGGCTTGATGCGATGATCGGCTCGGCAGGCAGATCTGACGGTTTTTGGGGGCCACTTCGCCTGGAAATTCGATCCGTGGTGTACTCCACACCGTGCGAATCGGCCCGTCTGAGGTTCTGCCGACGCCGCTGACAACCCAAGATGCTCAAGTACCTGAAATCCCTGTTCCACGGCACCGTTGCCATCGCTCGGGCCGAATTGGCCCTGTTGCGCCGCTATCCGCGCGTCTGGTTGGCCATTCTGGCGGTGGGTGTGGTGCCGGCACTTTACTCACTGATCTACCTCACCAGCGTATGGGATCCGAGCGGCCACACGGCCGAACTGCCCGTGGGCATCGTCAACCACGACCTGGGCCTGCACTACCGCGGGCACGATGCCAACGTGGGCACCCACCTGACCGACACCCTGCTGGACCGCAAGGCCTTCGGCTTTCGCATGTACGAATCGCTGGAAGATGCCCGTGAGGCGGTGCGCCGCGGCGACCTGGCCTTTGCGCTGCTGATACCGCCCAACTTCAGCGCCAATGCGGTGCCCGGCACGGCGCGTGGCGCCGGGCAGATGGTGATCTACACCTCTGAGGGCAACAACTACAGCTCGGCCAACCTGGCGCGGCGCTTTGCCTCGGAACTGGACCACCAGGTCAACGAAATGCTCAACGAGCAGCGTTGGTCCATGGTGCTGGACACGGCCTCGGCCTCCGAAGACCGTCTGACCCAGCTGCGCCGCGCCCTGAGCCAGTTGCGTGACGGCGCCGACACCCTGGCCAAAGGCAGCCACCAGTACCGCGATGCGGCCCACCAGGTGGGCGAGGGCTTCAAGGAGGTCAACGGGGGCATCCGCACCATCGAGTCACACTGGCCGGCCAGCACCGACTTGCGCACCCTCAAATCCGGGGCCCAGCAATTGAGTGCCGGCCAGCGCGAGCTGGGCAGCGGCCTGGCCCAGATCGGCAACGGGCTGGAGCAGCTCGAGGGCGGGGCCGGCCAGTTGCTGGGTGGCGCCCGCAAGATGCAATCCGAAACCGAGGGCCTGTGGCTGGTGGGCGACCGCATCGCCGCTGGCGCCGGCCAACTGGCCGATGGCGCGGACAAGCTGCAGCAAGGCCTGAAGCAGGCGCGGGCCGCCAACAAACAGGCCGTGGCCGGCAATCGTCAATTGATCAACGGCCAGGCGCAGTTGGAGACCGGCGTGGGCCAGCTCACCGACGGGGTGCAGGCCCTGGGCGACGGCGTGCACAAGCTGGCCAGCAAGCTGCCCGCCGACCGGCAGCTGGACGAGTTCACCGCCGGAGGCGTGAAGCTGGCTGACGGCGCCGACAAGCTGCTCACGGGCATCAAGACCATCGAAGCGGCCATCCCCAGCTCGCTGGCCAAGCTGGAGGGCAATGCCTCGGGTCTGGCCGAGTCGGTGGCGCTGCGGGTGGAGGTGGCCGCCCCGGTGCCCAACAACGGCACGGCCTTCATCCCCAACATGGTGTCGGTGGCCTTGTGGATCGGTGCCGTGATGGCGGGCTACCTGTTCAACATGAGCCTGGTGCTGCGCGTGCACGGCCACGTGCCGCGCCTGGCCAAGACGCTGGGCAAGATGACCGTGCCGGTGCTGGTGGTGCTGGTGCAGGTGATGCTGGTCGAGATCACGTTGCTGTTCGTGCTGTCGGTGCAGACACCACGGGTGGCGGCGCTGGGGCTGACCATGGTGCTGGCCTCGGTGGTGTTCCTGGCCGTGCTGTCGGCCATGGTGCATGTGTTCGGCGAGTTCGGTCGCATCCTGACCGTGTTGCTGCTCACGCTGCAACTGTCGGCCGGCGGCGGTGTGCTGCCGGTGGAGCTGTCGGCGGGCTTCTTCCGGGCCGTGCATTCGTGGCTGCCCTTCAGCTGGGTGGTCCAGGCCTTCCGCACCGTGCTGTTCGGGGCCTTTGACAACCGCTGGGGCCATGCCTGCGGCATGGTGGCCCTGGCCGGTGTGGTGGCCACCGCGCTGATCGCGCTGTTTGGCCGGTGGGTGCATGTGGAGCCCGATCTTTATCAGCCGGCGGTCAAGGTCTGAGGATGGGTGGGGCCCATCGGGGCCGGGCCCTGTGGGCCAATGAGGCGTCGGCCCCGCGGGCGCCTGCCTGAGGGGGCCGACAGTTGGCAGGCCGGCACCGGTCTGCCTGTTCCTCCCCCCCGAGAAAGGCAACTCATGAACATCACCGCCAACGGCATCAGCATCGAAGTGGAAGACCAGGGCCCGCACGACGCCCCCGCCGTCTTGTTGATCATGGGCCTGGGCATGCAACTGATCGCCTGGCCCCCGTACTTTGTGCAACCCCTGCTGGATGCCGGCTACCGCGTGATCCGCTTTGACAACCGTGACGTGGGACTGTCGCAGTATTTCGACGAGCTGGGCCCGCCCAACCTGCCCGGGGCCCTGGCGCGCCTGCCACTGGGCCTGCCGGTCAAGCCGCCCTACACGGTGCATGACATGGCGCTCGATGCCCTGGGTGTGCTCGACACCCTGGCCGTGCGCAAGGCCCATGTGGTGGGCGTCAGCATGGGCGGCATGATTGCGCAACGCGTGGCCTTGGCCGCCCCGCAGCGCCTGCTCAGCCTGACCAGCATCATGAGCAGCAGCGGGGCTGCCGGCCTGCCCCAGGCGGCGCCGGAGGTGCTGGGCGCCCTGGTGACGCCACCGCCGGCCGACCCGGCCCAGGCCCTGGAACATTTCACCAAGCTGTACCGCTTGATCGGCAGCCCGGCGTTCCCGGCCGACCTGGAGCCGATGCGCGAGCGCATTGTGCTGGGCCTGCAGCGCGCCTTCCACCCGGTGGGCACCTCGCGGCAATTGTTGGCCGTGCTGTGCGACAGCGGCCGGGCTGAAGAGCTGCGCGCCATTCGCACGCCCACCCTGGTGTTGCACGGCAAGCAAGACCCGCTGGTGCCCTACGCCTGTGGTGAGGACACGCAGCGCCGCATCCGTGGCGCCCAGCTGGTGGGCATCGAGGGCATGGGGCACGACCTTCCTCCGGGGGCGGCTGCCCTGCTGCTGGAGGCCCTGCTGCCGCATCTGAAGGCGAACCGTTGAGCCCGCCGCCAGCGTTGATCGACGGAGCGCCTCAGCCCCTGAAACGTTTGCGCGTCAGCGCCAGGGCCAGCCAGAAGGCGGCCACGGTGTAGCCGCACAGCACGGCGCCGTGGCGCAGCGCGTGTTCAGGCCAGCGGTCCATGAACAGGGGGCGCACCAGTTCGACGGCATTGGTCAGCGGCAGCCAATCAGAGGCGATGCGCACCAGCTCGGGCAGTTGCTCGCGCGGGAAGAAGATGCCCGACAGGAACATCATCGGCGTCAGCACCAGGGTGAAGTAGTAGGTGAAGAAGTCGTAGCCCTTGGCCAGGGCATTGAAGATCAGAGCGATGCTTGCGAACATGGCCCCCACGCCCATCAGCACGCCCCAGGCCAGCAGCAGCTTGGGGCTGTGACTGATGCCCAGCGCCAGCATCACGCCCATGATGGCCGTGACGGTGAACGAGGCCTTGAAGGCAGCCCACAGCATCTCGGCCAGCACCACGTCGTCCAGGCCCACGGGGGCGTTCATGATGCCGTCCCAGGTCTTTTGCACGTGCATGCGCGAAAACGCCGAGTACAGGGCCTCGAACGAGGCCGCGTTCATGGCGCTCATGCAGATCGAGCCGCTGGCCAGGAACAGGATGTAGGGCACCTGGGTGTCGCCATCCGGGCCATGCACCGTGATCTGCCCCACCAGGGCCCCCATGCCGTAGCCGAAGGCCACCAGCCACATCAGCGGCTCGGCGATGTTGCCCACCAGGCTGGGGATGGCCAGCTTGCGCCACACCAGCAGGTTGCGCAGGAACACGGGCCACCAGCGGGTGGACAGGCTGGGCGCCCGCCACGCCGAGGGCGGGGGCGGGTAACTGAGGGGGGTGGGATCGGTGATGGGGCTGGACATGATCGGGCGGAGAAAAATCGGGGTCTGAGGGCAGGGCAGGGGGCACTGACGGCGTTCAGCCGCCCTCCCGGATCTGCCGGCCGGTGAGCTTGAGGAACAGGTCTTCCAGGTTGGCCGGCCGGTGCAGGGTGCGCAGGGCCGGCTCGGCCGCCAGGGCGGCCAGCAGGGGCTGGGCCTGGTGGGTGTAGAAGAACACCGTCTCGCCGCTGACCTCGGTGCGGCTGGCCAGGGCGGCCAGGGGACCTTGGGCCACGGCGGTGGCACCGGCGCCATACACCTCGATCACCTCGGGCTCCAGGTGCTCGGCAATCAGCTGACGGGGGGCGCCTTCGGCGATCTTGCGGCCATGGTCCAGCACCAGCAGGCGGTGGCACAGGCGCTCGGCCTCGTCCATGAAGTGGGTGGTCAGCAGGATCGACTTGCCCTGCTGCATCAGGCGCTGCAGGCGCTCCCACATCAGGTGGCGGGCCTGCGGGTCGAGCCCGGTGGTGGGCTCGTCCAGCATCAGCAGGCGCGGGTTGTTGACCAGGGCGCGGGCCAGGCTCAGGCGCCGCTTCATGCCACCCGACAGCTCGCCGGGCTTGGCGTCGGCCTTGTGCGACAACGCGGCAAACTCCAGCAGTTGCGGCCCGCGCTCGAGCATCGTGCGGCGGGGAATGCCGAAGTAGCGCCCGTACACGATCAGGTTTTCCAGGCAGCTGAAATCGGGGTCCAGGGTGTCGAACTGGGTCACCACGCCGAGTTGGGCCTTGATGGCCAGCGCCTGCGCCGGCATGGCCAGACCGAAGGCGCGGATGCCCCCGGCGTCGGGCGTGACCTGGCCCAGGCACATGCGGATGGTGGTGGTCTTGCCGGCGCCATTGGGCCCGATCACGCCCAGGCATTCGCCTGGTGCGATGGCAAAGGACAGCTGGTCGACCACGGTGGTGTCGCCATAGCGTTTTTGAAGGCCTTGGGCCTCGAACAGGGGCTCTTGCATGGGGGGCATTGTGGCCCAGTCGGGGCGGGTGCGCGTGTCTGCGCCGTGACCCGGCCCCGGGCTGAATAAAATGGCGGGTTACGTTCCATCAACTTCCAGGGGCCAACTTGTCCGACCGTCTAGTGGTGCTGCCGCAGTACCTGATTCCCAAGCTGGCCCTGACCCGATTTGCCGGCTTCGTCGCCAGCGCTCGCGCCGGCGCCCTGACGCACTGGATCATCCGCCGCTTTGTGGCCCGCTACGGCGTGGACCTGTCCGAAGCCCAGCTCAGCCAGCCCAGCGATTACGCCAGCTTCAATGAGTTCTTCACCCGCCCGCTGCGCGAGGGGGCCCGGCCTCAGGCCGATGCGGCCTATGTGTGCCCCGTCGATGGCGCCATCAGCCAGTTCGGGCGCATCGAGCGCGACCAGATCTTCCAGGCCAAGGGCCACCAGTACAGCACCCAGACCCTGGTGGGCGGCAACGCCGCGCTGGCGCGCCAGTTTGACGACGGCGAGTTCGCCACCCTGTACCTGAGCCCGCGTGACTACCACCGCATCCACATGCCCTGCACCGGGCGGCTGCTGCGCATGATCCACGTGCCGGGCGATCTGTTCTCGGTCAACCCGGCCACGGCGCGCGGCATTCCGGGCCTGTTCGCCCGCAACGAGCGCGTGGTCTGCGTGTTCGAAGACGAGGCCGGCCGCCCCTTTGTGCTCACCCTGGTGGGCGCCACCATCGTGGGCAGCATGGCCACCGTGTGGCACGGCGTGGTCAACCCGCCGCGCCCGGGCACGGTGCGCGAATGGCGCTACGACACACAAGAGGTGGTGATCGCCAAGGGCGCCGAAATGGGCCGCTTCCTGCTGGGCTCGACCGTGGTGATGCTGTTCCCCAAAGACACCCTGTCCTTCAACCCCGACTGGGCCCCGGCCCGCGCGATCCGCATGGGCGAGGCCATGGGCCACAGCGCCGCCGCCCCGGCTTGATCGCCCCCTTTTTGTTTCTGTTTTCAAACCCCTGACCTGCGCACAGCGCCCCAGAACCATGACCACTCTCGGCACCCCCCTGTCGGCCTCGGCCACCAAAGTCATGCTGCTCGGCTCCGGCGAGCTCGGCAAAGAAGTCCTGATCGCGCTGCAGCGCCTGGGCGTCGAGACCATCGCGGTCGACCGCTATGAGAACGCCCCGGGCCAGCAGGTGGCCCACCACGCGCGCACCATCACCATGAGCGATCCGGCCCAGCTCAAGGCCTTGATCGAGGCCGAGCGCCCGCACCTGGTGGTGCCCGAGATCGAGGCCATCGCCACCCCCATGCTCGAAGAGCTGGAGGCCGCCGGCGTGGTGCGCGTGATCCCCACCGCCCGCGCTGCCCGCCTGACCATGGACCGCGAGGGCATCCGCCGCCTGGCCGGTGAAACCCTGGGCCTGCCCACCAGCCCCTACCAGTTCTGCGACTCGCTGGCCGAACTGCAGGCGGCCATTGATGGCGCGGCCGGCCAACCGGGCATTGGCTACCCCTGCATCGTCAAGCCGGTGATGAGCAGCTCGGGCAAAGGCCAGAGCAAGATCGACGGCCCGGCCGATGTGCAAAAGGCCTGGGACTACGCCATGGCCGGCGGCCGCGTGAGCCACGGCCGCGTGATCGTCGAAGGCTTCATCGACTTCGACTACGAAATCACCCAGCTCACCGTGCGCTCGGTGGGCGCCGACGGCCAGATCGTCACCAGCTTCTGCGACCCCATCGGCCACGTGCAGGTCAGCGGCGACTACGTGGAAAGCTGGCAGCCCCACCCCATGCACCCGGCCGCGCTGGAGAAATCGCGCCAGATCGCCCAGGCCGTCACCGACAACCTGGGCGGCCAGGGCCTGTTCGGCGTGGAGCTGTTCGTCAAGGGCGAGCAGGTCTGGTTCAGCGAGGTCAGCCCGCGCCCGCACGACACCGGCCTGGTCACCCTGTGCACCCAGCACCAGAGTGAGTTCGAACTGCACGCCCGCGCCATCCTGGGCCTGCCGGTGGACACCAGCCTGCGCAACCCCGGCGCCAGCGCCGTGATCTACGGCGGCGTCGAGGCCCAGGGCATCGTGTTCGACGGTGTGGACGAGGCCCTGGCCATCCCCGGCACCGACCTGCGCCTGTTCGGCAAGCCCGAGAGCTTCGTCAAGCGCCGCATGGGCGTGGCCCTGGCACGCGGCACCGACACCGACCAGGCCCGCGCCACGGCCAAGCTGGCGGCCTCCAAGGTCAAGCCGCGGGTCGCCTGAGCGGGCAGGGTTGGCCCGATCAAGATCAGGCAGATCGGCGATGAACGAGGCAGAGATCCGCCAGCGTCTGATCGAACGCCTGCGGCGCCAGGCGCAGGGGTCTTCGGCAGCCTTCATCTCTGAGTTGTGCATCGACCGCTTCGAGCGCCGTGTTGACCTGGTACAGGTCGGGGCCCGTCTGGCGGCCTTCGAAATCAAGAGCGACCGAGACCGCCTGACCCGGCTGCCGGGGCAACTCGACAGCTATTGCCGTTTTTTTGAACGTGTCACAGTGGTGTGCACCTTGCGGCACCTGGCCGCTGTGCAGTCACAAGCCCCGGCTGCGGTGGGGCTCTGGACAGTGGATGCCGAGCAGGGCTTCAAGGTGGTGCGCTCACCCCGCCTGTTGCGGGGCCAGCGGCTCGAAGACTGGTTGAGTTTTCTGCCCGTGCCAGAACTGCGTCGTCTGTTGCGATCCCATGGTCGGCCCGCGCACGGAACCCGTGAGTCCTTGCTTGTCCAGGCCAGCGCCCTGCCCAAGACCTTGGTGCGGGCCCAGGTGCTGAACAGCCTGCGTGCCCGTGAAGATCGATTGGCGCCACGGCGGGCTCAGCAACTCGCCTTGGCCGAGGCCCGCCAAGGCAGGCTCGTGGCACCCACCCCCGAGGCCCGTCTGCAGGCCTTTCTCAGTCGCTTCGCCGTGCCGGCGCAGGCCTTGGTCAGGCAGGTTTCAGGGGCTCACTCATCGTCGTCCGTTTGATCGACGGCTTGCAGCAGGCGCTGAGACAGGCTCAACTGCCGCGCAAGGTGGAGATTGACACGCACGGCGATCCACGACACAGGAGCGACCCCGTGCGGATGGCCCTGAGCTGCCTGCAGAATCATGTCCTCGCCCCACAGACCCCGCGTGCCCAGGCTGGGGTCTGAGGCCGCGATGGCTTGTGCTGCAGCGATGTAGCCCTGGCGAGAGTGATCTTTCGGGCTGCGTGCGAACTCCCAGCTCAACTCCCCGGGGTAGTCGACACGGGCTGCCCAGCGCATGGCGCTCGATTCATCGTAGACCACTGAGTGGATTGACCCATGATCACCGTAGCCCACCACGGCATGCCCGCCGATGCGTGCGTGCAATTCACGCTCCAGGATGTCGATGGTTCCCGCGCTTTGACTGGGGTCGGCAAAGGGCAGGACCGAGGCCGGGAAACTGGTTGAACTGACCACGATCAACAGGTTCGGAAAGGCCGATCGAAGGTGGTTGATCGTGAGCAGTGTGGCTTGAACGTACGTTGGCAGCGCCGCGCGGATGAACTGGGCATCGATGAAGACAATCGCTCGTGCTGGATCGTCCATGGCGCTGAGGGCCTGGATGACCAACGGGGGATGATGCTCAAAGTCCGTGATTCGGAAGGCCACCTTGCCGGCCTGCTGTTCCAGTCCACGTGCCTGTTGCAGCCAGTCACGCAATGAGGCTTCTGGGTGGGTTTGAAGTACCGGCAGGGCTTGGGGCCAATCCTTGACGAAGTCTCGCCAAGCTTTGAAACCGTGCTGCGGGCTGCGCAAGCGCCGTTGGACATCGGGAAGATGGGTGATGTCCTGGGTCAGATCCAGACAGTAGGGTGCGCCGGCCATGACCTGGGCCGCTTTTTCGGCGCCTTTGGAGAAGTCTGTGGCTTTGGGCCACCTGCCCAGGGTCAGCATGGGCAGCATGGCCTGCTTTTGTTCCGAACGCAGTTGGTCCAGGCCTTTGAGCTCAGCCTGCCGCGTCCGGAGCATCGGGAAGTAGGGATAACGGTCCAATGCAATCATCGAATGCCTCCATGAATTCGATGATTGTTAGGCGTTGCCTTGGACGCTGCCCTGCCATTCGATGGGTGGCTGGAGCCCGCCGATGACAGCTGTGTCCTGGTGTTATTTCAACACGCCTCCCCCCAGCTTGCGGTACAGCGTCTGCCGGCTGATGCCCAGTTGGCGGGCGGCGGCCGAGAGGTTGCCGCGGGCGTTCTGGATGGCCTGCTGCACGGCGGCGCGGGAGATGTCGGCCAGTTTCTGGTCGCTGCCCAGCGAGGGGGCTGTCGCGGCGGGTGTCGGGACGGATGCGGGCACCGCCGGGGTGCCGGCGGCTGCGGGGCGCAGCAGGGCCAGCATGTCGTCGGGCAGGTGGGGCCAGTCGAGCGTGGTCTCGCCGGCGTCGAGCAGGGCGATGGCGGTGCGCAGCACGCTGGCGTACTGGCGCAGATTGCCGGGCCAGGGGTAGGCGGCCAGGGCCTGCAGCAACTCGGGGGCGATGTCCAGCGGGGGCTCGCCGCCCAGCTCGCGCAGCAGCTTGCGGGTCAGGGCCTCGAAGTCGCTGCGCTGGCGCAGGGGCGGCAGGATCAGGGTCAGGCCGTTGAGCCGGTAGTACAGATCGGCCCGGAAGCGGCCGGCCTCGGCCGCCTCGCGCAGGGGCTGGTGGGTGGCGCAGATCAGCGCAAAGTCGACCGCCACGGCGGCTCCGCCGCCCAGCGGGCTGACCTGGCGCTCCTGCAGCACGCGCAGCAGCCGGGTCTGCAGGGCCAGCGGCATGTCGCCGATCTCGTCAAGGAACAGGGTGCCGCCGTCGGCCTCGCGCAGGCGGCCCAGGCTGCCCTCCTTGCGCGCGCCGGTGAAGGCCCCGGGGCTGTAGCCGAACAGCTCGGACTCGATCAGGTGCTCGGGCAGGGCGGCGCAGTTGATGGCCACAAAGGGGCGGTGGCGGCGCGGCGAGCTGTCGTGCACGGCCCGGGCGAACAACTCTTTGCCCACGCCCGATTCACCATGCAGCAACAGGGGGATGGGCTTGCCGCAGACGCGGCGGGCCTTGTCGGCAATGGCCCGCCAGGCGCTGTCACCGGTGTCCAGCTGGGCCAGGGCGTCTTGCTCGGGGGGCGTGGCCGGGCCGGTGCTGCGCCGGGGGGGCGAGCTGGACCGCATCGCCAGGCGCTGCCCGGGCTGGGCGCGCACCAGGGCGTGCAGCACCGAGCCGTCCTTGCGGTGCAGCACCAGGGGGGTGTCCTGCTGGCTGGCGGTGCGGGCCAGCAGGGTGTCGATGCGGGTGTCGAGCACGCGCGCGATCGGGGTGGCGCCGATGTCCTGGTGGCGCAGGCCCAGCCAGGCCAGGGCCTGCCGGTTGGCGCCCATGATCCAGCCGTCCTCGGACAGCGCGACCACGCCCTCGGCCAGGGTGCCGATGCCGTGCGCCTGGGGGTGCAGGTGCAGGCAGGTGCTGTGGCGGCAGGTGGTGGCGAACAGGCGGTTCTCGATCATGCGCGCCGCGGTGTTGACGAGGCCCAGGGTGTGCGGGTGGTGGCTGCGCTGATCGCCCGAGATGTCGAGGATGCCCAGCAGCTCGCCGGTGGCCGACACAATGGGCGAGGCCGCGCAGGTCAGGAAGTCGTTGCGCTCCAGGTAGTGCTCCGGGCCGTGGATCTCGATGCCGCAGGCCTCGGCCAAGGCGGTGCCGATGGCGTTGGTGCCACGCTGGCTTTCATGCCAGCAGGCCCCGGCCTGCAGGGCCACGCGCTCGGCCTTGCCCAGAAAATCGGCGTCCCCCAGGGTGTGCATCAGCGTGCCGTGGCGGTCGGCCAGCACCACCATGCTGTGGCTGTGGCGCACCTGCTCGAACAGGTACTCCATCACCGGCTGCGAGTGGTTGATCAGGTCGATGTTGCAGGCCAGCGACTGGCGCAGCTCGCTGCCGCTCAGGTGGTCCACATGGTGCATGCCGCTGGCGGGCGTGAGGCCGGCGGCCAGGCTGCGCTGCCAGGAGCGGGCCACGCGCTCATCCACCGCCTCCAACGGCAGGGTGCCGCCTTGCTGCAGGCGCAGCCGGGCCTCGCGCAGCACAGGGCCGGGTACGGGGTGCGTGGTCGCCATGGTGATCTGTCTCCTGGGCGCTTGCAGCGCTTCTGGGGCTGGAGTTTAGGCCGTGTCACCCTCGGTGTGACAACGCCAGGGTTTGCGCGGGCCAAGTGTTCCATTTTTGGACAGGTGTCTTGGGATGCAACGTCCGCGAGTTGTCCGTGGGGGGCGATTCTTGACGCATGGCAAGGGCCGCCGGGCCGTTTCCCGAGGCTTCGGGTTTGTCCTTAAGCGTTGGAAAAAATCATTGTCAATCAAGGGCTTGCGGTGTGGGCCAGCGGGCATTTGCGGGGCCTTGGCACGCTCTCGGCACCCGGTGGCACAGCTCTTGAGAAGCAGTGACGTCCGCCCCGCATGGGCCGGCGACTTTTTTCTGACAACAGCTGGAGACACGCATGATTTACGCTGCACCCGGCGCCGCTGGCGCCAAGATCGTCTACAAACCCCGCTATGACAACTTCATCGGTGGCCAATGGGTGCCGCCGGTCAAGGGCCAGTACTTTGACGTGATCACCCCGATCTCGGGCGCCGTCTACACCCAGGCTGCCCGCTCGAGCGCCGAAGACATCGAACTGGCCCTGGATGCCGCCCATGCCGCCGCCGACAAGTGGGGCAAGACGCCCGCAGCCGACCGCGCCAACATCCTGCTGAAGATCGCCGACCGCCTGGAAGCCAACCTTGAGCTGCTGGCCTACGCCGAGACCGTGGACAACGGCAAGCCGATCCGTGAAACCCTGAACGCCGACATCCCGCTGACCGTCGACCACTTCCGCTACTTTGCCGGCTGCGTGCGGGCCCAGGAAGGCGCCCTGAGCGAGATCGACGAAAACACCGTGGCCTATCACCTGCACGAGCCCCTGGGCGTCGTGGGCCAGATCATCCCCTGGAACTTCCCCATCCTGATGGCGGCCTGGAAGCTGGCCCCGGCCCTGGGCGCCGGCAACTGCGTGGTGCTCAAGCCCGCTGAGTCCACCCCCATCAGCCTGCTGGTGCTGGTCGAGCTGATCGCCGACCTGCTGCCCCCGGGCGTGCTCAACATCGTCAACGGCTTTGGCCGCGAAGCCGGCATGCCGCTGGCCAGCAGCCGCCGCATCGCCAAGATCGCCTTCACCGGCAGCACCAGCACCGGCCGCGTGATCGCCCAGGCTGCGGCCAACAACCTGATCCCGGCCACGCTGGAGCTGGGCGGCAAGTCGCCCAACATCTTCTTTGCCGACGTGATGGACAAGGACGACTCCTTCCTGGACAAGGCCATCGAAGGCCTGGTGCTGTTCGCCTTCAACCAGGGCGAAGTCTGCACCTGCCCTTCGCGCGCCCTGATCCACGAATCGATCTACGAGAAGTTCATGGAGCGCGTGCTCAAGCGCGTGGCCGCCATCGTGCAAGGCAACCCGCTGGACACCGACACCATGATCGGTGCCCAGGCCAGCAAGGAACAGCTGACCAAGATCCTGTCGTACCTGGATCTGGGCAAGCAAGAAGGCGCTGAAGTGCTGGCCGGTGGCGGGCAGGCTCACCAGGCCGGTGACCTGGCCGGTGGCTACTACGTGCAGCCCACGCTGTTCAAGGGCCACAACAAGATGCGCATCTTCCAGGAAGAGATCTTTGGCCCGGTGCTGGCCATCACCACCTTCAAGGACGAAGCCGAAGCCCTGGCCATTGCCAACGACACCCTGTACGGCCTGGGCGCCGGCGTGTGGAGCCGCAACGGCAACGTGGCCTACCGCATGGGCCGCGCCATCAAGGCGGGCCGTGTGTGGACCAACTGCTACCACGCCTACCCGGCGCACGCGGCCTTCGGCGGCTACAAGGAATCGGGCATCGGCCGTGAAACCCACAAGATGATGCTGGACCACTACCAGCAGACCAAGAACCTGCTGGTCAGCTACAGCGAGAACAAGCTGGGCTTCTTCTGATCCGGCTGACGCTGGATTGAAACTTCTCTCTCTTTGACGCGCCCCGTCACCCGGCCCTGGCCGGGTGCCCGGGCGCTTTTTGTTTCGTGATCCGGAGGTGTTCCATGGTCGACAAAGTGATCGCCACGCCGGCGGCGCTGGCGCTGATCGAGCAACTGCGCGCCGAGCACGGCAGCTTCTTTTTTCATCAGTCGGGCGGTTGTTGCGACAACAGCGCGGCCAACGCCTACCTGCCCGGTGAGCTGACCCTCGGTGCGGGCGATGTGTACCTGGGCGAGATCGGCGGCATCCCGTTCTACATCGGCGCGAACCAGTACGAGTACTGGAAGCACACCCAGCTCATCATCGACGTGATCGAGGGCCACGGCGGCACTTTCTCGCTCGAGGGGCCCACGGGGAAGGCGTTTCTGACGCGCTCGCGCGTGTTCACCGACGCCGAGGCGGCTGAGTTGGGGCTTTGACGGGCGTTGACAGACTTGACGCTGCCGCCGCGCTGGCGGGTGTGCGCTTGCTTGAGCGGGTGGCTGTGCGGGCTCAGGCCGTCTTGCGCACCCAACCCTGCAACAGCACGCCAGCCAGCAGGGCGCACAGGGCGGCGCCTTGGGCCAGCGCCTCAAAGCCGTGGTGGGTCAGCACCCAGCCCCCGCCGAACGAACCCAGGCTGACCGCCAGGTAGGTGGTGCAGCTCAGGCAGGCCATGGCCAGGCCTCGGGCGCGCTCGGACACCTGGGTGACCAGCGTGGCGGTGCCGGTCTGGGCCAGCCCTTGCAGCGCCCCCCAGCACAGCATGGCGGCCGCCAGGGTGGTGGGATGCCCGGTGGCCGGGGCCAGCACCAGCAGCAGGCAGGCCAGCAGCAGCAAGGCCCCGCGCAGCACGCGCGTCTTGCCAAAGCGGTCGAGCACGCTGGCGTTGAGGGTGCTGGCCATCAGGCCCAGGCCATAGCAGGCCACGAACAAGGCGAAGCCACCGCTGCCCAGTTGCAGCCGGGCCTGCACCGTCACCCCGAGAAAGGTGTAGACCCCGTAGAAGCTCAGCATGTCAAAGAAGTTCAGGGCCAGCAGCGGCAGGGCGGCACGGTCCAGCCGTGGGCGGCTGGCGGGGCCCGAACCCGAGGCCGGGGTCGTGCCCGCTGGGTTTGCTGGCGCTGCTGGGCGCGGCAAGGGGGCGGCCGGCATGCGGTTCACCCGCCAGGCCGCCAAGGCCGCCAGCAGCGCCACCGCCACAAAGGCCAGGCGCCAGCCCCACCACTGGGCGATCACCCCCCCGACCGGGATGCCCAAGGTGAGGGCCAGCGACCAGCCGGCCATCACCCGGCCCATGGCCCGGGCCCGGTCGGCAAAGGCGGTGCAGTCGCCCACATAGGCGTAGCAGGCCGGCAGGAAGGCGCCCGCCGCCGCGCCGCACAGCGCCCGCGCCGCCACCAGTGCGCCCAGGCTGTTGGCCAGGGCGCAAAGCAGCCCCGCCAGCACGAACAGCCCCAGGGCCGCCCGCAACAGGGTCAGCCGGGGCACCCGGTCGCCCCACAGGCCCACGATGGGGGCGGCCCCCGCCAGCGCCAGCCCGTAGGCCGAGACGGCCCAGCCGGCCTGGGCCGGGCTGGCGTCGAAGGTGCTGGCCAGGTCGCCGAGCACGGGAGAGATCACCAGGCCCTCGACGCCGATGGCCGTGACCCCCAGCGTCAAGCCCAGCAGGGCCCAGGGCTGCAAGGGGGCGGCCGCGCCCTGGCCGTCGCCGTCACCGTCACCGTGGACTGGGCCGTGCCCGGTGTTGCCCATGCCGCCGCCGCTCACGGCCGGGCCTCCGCTGGGCCAGGCGCCGATCGCGTGTCCAAGGGCGCTTGGTGCACAAAGCAGATCCAGGGCATGGCCAGGTTGGGTCGCAGCTCTCGCACCACACTCAGGCCGAAGTGGGCGGCACACAAGGCATTGGTGATGCAGGCCGAGGGTTCGGGGGCGGCCAGCAACAGGCGGCAGGCCTCGGCGTTCGAGCTGGCCTGCCGGGCCTGCGCCCAGCACAGGCCCAGTTCGGGCAGCAGGGGTTCCACCGCGGCGTGGTGAATCAGCTGCTGCAGTCGAGGTGCTGCGGGCCCCGCGCCAGTGGCCAGCACCAGGGCCGGGATGGGCATGATGAACACCTGGCTGGCGCGCAAGGCCTCGTCCATGATGAAGGTGTTGAGCCGGGGGTAGGCGGCGGGCACCAGCAGCGCGTCGGCCTGGCCGGTGCGCAGCAGTTCGCGGGCGGCCTCGAAGGAGGCGCAGCCGACGGTCTCGCGGGCACCGCCCCAGCGCCGGGCAATGTGCATGCTGCAGGTCAGCTCGGCACCCTCGTCACCCAGGGTGGCCAGTCGGCGGTGCAGCGGCCCGGTGATGGGCAGCCCGGCAACGGGCGCTGTGGCGGACCGGAGGGCGGCGTTGGTTGCCGGTGGGGGGCGGTGCTGGGGGGCATGGGCCCGGGCAGCGGAGGCTGGGGTGTGCATGAGGTGTCTCCCTGGGCTGGTGCCCTGGCCCACCGTGGGCCGGGCGGCTGGGGAGCAGTGTGGCCAGGCCCGTCGGCTCAGGTCTTGAACATTCTTGCCGCAGCGGCTGGTCGGGCGTGGGCGCCAGGCTCAGCGGCCCGGCCAGTCCATTGCGTGGCCCTGAATCGCCTGGAAGTGCCGCGGGTAGTGGCGGGGCGTCACACCCCGAAATTTCTTCAGTTCGCGCGTGAGGTGGGCCTGGTCCGCATAGCCGCAGTACGCAGCCACCTGGCCCGCCGGCACCGCCTGCAGCAACAGGTCTTCGGCCTGCTGCAGCCGCATCTGGTTGCGGAAAAACACCGCCCGCATGCCAAAGGTGTGGCGGAAGGCCCGGCTGAAGGCGGCCGGGCTCAGTTGCAGGCCCCGGGCCCCCTGGGCCAGGGTGGGCTGGCTTTGCGTGGCGTCCAGCCAGGCGCGCAACTCAGGCCTTTGCAGAGGGTGGCGCGGCAGGTTGTGCCCACGCGCTTCGCCCGGGCCGGCGCCGAGCACCCTGTGGGCCATGCGCACGGCGGCCCCCAGGTCTTGCCGGTCCAGCGCCTGGGCCAAGGGCATGGCCAGCGGGTGCTTGGGCAGCACCGGCTCACCCCGCCAGGCTGGCCCGGTCGGGGCATCAGTGAGGGGGTGGTGCGCGGGCGCGGATGGGGGGGCCGGCAGCCACAGGTCTGATTCGGACAGGTACAGGGCCTGGTAGCGGGTGCCTTCGCTGCTCAGGGCTTGATGGATCTGGAACGGGGCGATCACCACCAGGTCGCCCTGGCGCGCGGTGCAGGCCTGCCCGGCGCAGTCAAAGCGGCATTCACCCTGGGTGATGGCCGCCAGAAAGAAATGCTCGTGAAAATGGGGCTCGAAGCGGTGGGCGCCGATGTCCCAGCGCAAGGTCCGGGCGTGCCCTGTGCGCGGCTGTGTGCTGGGGGCGATGGCGGGCGGGGTGGTCGGGTGGGCGTGCGGGCTGACGGGCATGGCAAGGTCCTGTGGCGTCATCACAGCCTAGCAAAGGACCGGCCGGCCGTGCTGGCGCCTGGTCGGCGCCAGCGGGCCTCAAGGCAGCAGGGCGGGCAGTTGCTGGTCGAACTGGCTGCGTTGTTCGGGCCGCAACAACTCATCGAGCTGGCGGGCCGAGCCCAGCAAGGCGTCCAGCAGGGTCTGGCGGCGGTGTGCGTCGTTCGCTCGGCGTTCCAGGGCTTGCAGGGCGGTTTCCTCGGTGTTGGCGTAGCGGCTGCGGAACACATCGGCGGCCCAGTCACCGGCCTTGCGCTGGAACGTGTTCCAGGCCGCGTTCTGGGCGCCCTCCAGTTGCAGGCGCAGGCGCAGCGTGACCAGCTGGTCGGCAAACTGGTTCAGGCGGGCGGCGGGGCTCACAAAGCCCTCGCCGCGGGGGCTGGCAGCGGATTCGCCGCCCGGGCCGGCACCGCCCCCCCGGCCTCCGCCCATGCCTCCACCCATGCCTCCCATGCCTCCCATTTGGGCGTGGGTGGTGGCGCTGGCCAGGCATAGAGCCAGGCCAAGTGAGATCAGGGCAGGGGGGCGCAAAGGGGTATTCATGGGCGTGTTCCCGCCCGCCAGGGAGCATCAGACAAGGGCCTGGCGGCGGTGCGCACAAGCCTAGCCGTGGCGTGTGTCTGCCAGGTCAAGCGCGGGTTGGGCCTGCGCAAAAAGACCCGCTTCGGGTCCGCCGCGCTCAACCGGCCTTGGGTCGCGGCGCTGGCTTGGGCGCGGGTTCGGGCAGGGCCCCTGCGGTGGTGCGCACCAGGTCGACCAGCCACTCGCGCTCGTCCCAGTGGTCGGGGTCGATGTGGAAGTAGGGCTTGCCGCCGGGGTAGGGAGGCTTTTCGTCGGCGCTCTTGAGCAGCGGGCGCGCGGCCTCGGTGGGTTTGAGGAACAGCTGGTCATCGCAGACCAGACCCACCGGTTTGCCAGCCAGGTACAGGCAGTACTCGCCGAACATCTTGCGCACCGACACCGGGCCCGCGGCGGCGAGCTGGTCCAGCAGGTGGTCGATGGTGCTTTGTCTTGTCCCCATGGTGTCCTCCATGAATGGCCGGATGGGCGCATTGTGACCGCTTTGGCGCTGCCGCAAAACCCCTGATCCGGCCGGTCTTGCGTCAGCGCAAGAAGACGGCCTCAGGGGCGCGGGGCCCCCGCAGTCGGCTTCACTGGAACGCCACCTCGGCAAAGCTGCGCAGTTTGCGGCTGTGCAGGCGGGCCATGCCTTCGGCGCGCAGCATCTCCAACGCGCGGATGCCGATGCGCAGGTGCTGGTCCACCCGCTCGCGGTAGAAGTGGTTGGCCATGCCGGGCAGCTTGATCTCGCCGTGCAGCGGCTTGTCGCTCACGCACAGCAAGGTGCCGTAGGGCACGCGAAAACGGAAGCCGTTGGCGGCGATGGTGGCGCTTTCCATGTCCAGCGCCACGGCGCGGCTCTGGCTGAAGCGGCGCTGCGGCTGGTTGTCGGGCAGCAGCTCCCAGTTGCGGTTGTCGGTGCTGGCCACGGTGCCGGTGCGCATGAAGCGCTTCAGGTCGGGGCCGGCCACCTGGGTCACGTCGCTGACGGCGGCCTCCAGGGCCAGCTGGATCTCGGCCAACGCCGGGATCGGCACCCACAGCGGCAGCTCTTCATCCAGCACGTGGTCTTCGCGCACATAGCCGTGGGCCAGCACGTAGTCGCCCAACTGCTGGCTGTTGCGCAGGCCGGCGCAGTGGCCCAGCATGATCCAGGCATGCGGGCGCAGCACGGCGATGTGGTCGGTGATGTTCTTGGCATTGGCCGGGCCCACGCCGATGTTGACCATGGTGATGCCGCTGTGGTCGGCACGCACCAGGTGGTAGGCCGGCATCTGCGGCAGCCGCGGCGGCGGGGCACCCAGCTCGTCGCCGGGTTCGGCACCCAGGCCGACGCGGCGCGTCACCACATTGCCGGGCTCGATGAAGGCGACGTACTCGCTGTCGGGCTTCTTCATCTCTTCGTGGCCCAGGCGCACGAATTCGTCGATGTAGAACTGGTAGTTGGTGAACAGCACGAAGTTCTGGAACGCCCGCGGCGAGGTGCCGGTGTAGTGGCGCAGCCGGTGCAGCGAGTAATCCACCCGCGGCGCCGTGAACAGCGACAGCGGCAGGGCCTCGCCGGGCTTGGGCGTCCAGGTGCCGTTGGCGATGCCGTCGTCCATGGCGGCCAGGTCGGGCAGGTCGAACACGTCGCGCATCAGCTGGCGGCGCTCGGCGCTCATCTGGCCTTCCACGTGGTCATGCTCGCTGAACGAGAAGTGCACCGGGATGGGCTGGTTGCTGGTGCCCACCTCCAGCTCGACGCCATGGTTCTGCAGCAGCAGGGTGAACTGCTCCAGGTAGTACTCGTGGTACAGGTCGGGCCGGGTGAGGGTGGTTTCAAAGTGGCCGGGGCCGGCCACGAAGCCATAGGCCAGGTGGGCGATCTCGGGGTTTTGCATGCTGCGCGACACGGTTTCGGTGTGGATGCGCACAAAGGGGTAGCAGGCCCGCACATGGCCCGGCAGGGTCTCGCCCTGCACGAAGCGCTGCATGCTGTCGCGCAGGTGGGCGATCTGCTGGTCGTAGATGGTGTGCACCTGTTGCAACGCCGATTCGGCGCTGAGATGGCGGGTCGGGGCGATGAAGGGAGGTAAGTACGGCATGAGTGCATTGTGCCGTTGGGTTGTGACGGGTTTGGGCTTGGTGGGGTTTTTTCATC
>Ga0209913_1000362_pt1 | contig 40897 bp, 32 predicted proteins | sample PersoiDNA2013203_FD_185805 | JGI IMG/M metagenome (GOLD analysis project Ga0209913, IMG submission 185805) | Permafrost soil microbial communities from the Arctic, to analyse light accelerated degradation of dissolved organic matter (DOM) -... | ecosystem: Environmental > Terrestrial > Soil >...
CCATGTTCGATTCATTCTTGCAAGGCCAGCAGGTGCTGGTTCTGGGTGGTACGTCAGGCCTGGGCCTGGCCACGGCTGTCTTGGCCGGGCGGGCTGGGGCCCAGGTGCATGTGGGCGGGCGCGATCCGCAGCGCCTGGCCCAGGCGCTGGTCGGCCTGGGGCCGACGGCCAGCGGGGCCTGCGTGGACCTGGCGGACGAGGGTTCGGTGCAGGCCTTCTTTGCCCCGTTCGCCCAGGTTGACCACCTGGTGGTCTGCGCCGCCAACAACCTGCCGGCGCGGTTGATCGATGGCGAGATGGCGGCTTTGCGCGCCAGCCTCGACTCGCGTTTCTGGGGGGCTGTGCATGCCCTGCGGGCCGCAGCTCCTCGGTTGGCATTGGAGGGTTCGGTGTTGCTCACCTCGGGTATGGTCAGCCAACGCCCGCGACCGCGCATGGCCATGGTGGCGGCGGCGGCCAGCGCGGTGGAGTCGCTGGCGCGCTCCCTGGTTGGCGAGCTGGCGCCCCGGCGCATCAACGTGATCAACCCGGGCCCCATGCACACGCCCCTGCTGGAGCGGGCGCTGGGCGGCCAGGCCCAGGCCCTGCAGGGCCTGGCCGATCTGCAGCCGCTCAAGCGCCTGGGCCAGGCCGAAGACTTTGCCCAGACGGCGCTGTTCGCCATGGGCAATCGCCAGCTCAATGGGGCGGTGCTGCACCTCGATGGCGGCGCCCGCTGGGCCTGATCTGGTTCGTTCAACCCGGCAGCAGTCGGGCTGCCACCGCCGCCGCTGCGGTGCGGGTCTCCACCCCCAGCTTTTCGAAGATGTGCTCCAGGTGTTTGTTCACCGTGCGCGGGCTCATGCCCAGGATGTCGGCGATGTCGCGGTTGGTCTTGCCCTTGGCCAGCCACGACAGCACCTCGGTCTCACGCGGGGTCAGGGCCACTTCGGGCCGCTCTCGTGGGGGCGGGGTGTCGGCCGGGCCCAGGGTGAGCAGCAGCATCGATTCGGCCAGGCCGCTTTCCCCCAGGTGGCGTGCCGTCAGGGCCTGGGCACCGTGCAAGGGCAGGCTGGCGGGGGTGCCCAGGGCCGCGCTGCGCAGCCATTGGCGCGCCGCATCGCCGGCCAGGCCCTCGGGCGCGAAAGCCTGTTCCAGCCATTGCGTGGCCTGGGGCGAGCGCCAGGCGGCGCGGCCCTGGGCGTCGAGCATCAGCACCCCCATGCCGGCCACGTCCACCGCCTCGCGGGCCAGGCGTGCCGCCTGTGCGTTGCGCACATGGGTGGCCAGGCGGGCCAGCACTTCGGGGATGCGCAGCGGCTTGACCACGTAGTCCACCCCGCCGCTGGAAAAGCCCTGAAGGATCTGCTCGGTGTCCGACAGCCCGGTCATGAAGATCACCGGCACGTGCGACCAGGGCGGGGTGGCCTTGAGCTGGCGACACAGGGCAAAGCCGTCCTGCCCCGGCATCACTGCGTCCAGCAACACGCCGTCGGGCACGGTGAGTTCAAAGCGTTGCAGCGCCTCTTCGGCGTCGCGTGCCACCAGCACGGTGTAGCCCTCGCCGGCCAGGGCTTCGCACAGCATGCGCAAGGTGTCCAGGGCATCGTCCACCACCAGGATCACGCGGGCGGCGGCGGGTGTCGCCGGGGGCTGGCCGACGGACTGGCTTTCAGTGGCGGGGTTCGGGGTCTTGATCATCTTCGGGCTCGGGGTCGCGCAGTTCCTGGGTGATGGCGGCAAAGTCAAAGCGTTCGGCCCGGGTCAGCAGGCGGCTCAGGCAGGGCTGGTGCAAGGCAGGCAACTGTTCGCGGGCCTGCTGCAGGGCCTGCTTGAGGGCGCTGGCCTGGCCCTGCCGGGCCAGGCGGGCCAGCTGCTCGCGCCAAGGCTCGGGCAGTGGTATTGGAAGGGCGGGCTCCGGCAACGGGGCCGGGCGCTTCAAGGGCGTGTTGTCGCGGATCCACTCCAGCTGCAGGGCGTGCTCCAGCGCTTCCAGCAGCTCGGACTCGATCACCGGCTTGCCGACAAAGCCCTGGCATTGCAAGGCCTGCAGGCGCTCGGGCTGGTGGTCGAACAGGTTGGCCGAGACGAACACGATGGGCAGCTCGGCCGCGCTCCAGCGCTCGCGCAGCCGGGTGGCGGTCTGCCAGCCGTCCAGGTCGTCCATGGTGATGTCCAGCAGCACCAGATCAGGGGCGTGGGTCTGCACGATGTCCAGGCACTCGCGGCCGCTGGCCGCCTCGCGCAGTTCGAAGCCCAGGGGCATCAGCAAGGCGGCCAGCAACTGGCGCTGCAGGGGCTGGTCGTCCACCACCAGCAGGGTGCGGCGCGGGGCCAGGTAGCCGATCACCGGGTGCAGCGATTCGCCGCGCAGGCGCCGCCAGCTCGGGTCGGGCGGCACGCCCGGCAGGTACAGGCGCACGCTGAAGGTGCTGCCCTGGCCCGGTGTGCTGGCCAGCACCAGCTCGCCGCCCATGAGCTGGGTCAGCAGGTGGGTGATGGTCAGGCCCAGGCCGGTGCCGGCCTCGCTCACGCGACGCCCGGCGCTGCCGCGCTCGAAGGGGTGGAAGATGCGCTCCTGGTCCTGCGGCTCGATGCCGATGCCGGTGTCGCTGACCTCGAAGCGCGTCACATGCTGGCGGAAATCCATGCGCAGGCGCACCTCGCCGCGTTCGGTGAAGCGCACCGCGTTGGACAGCAGGTTGATCAGGATCTGGCGCAGCCGTTTGGCATCCACCCGCACCCAGCCCGGCATCATGCCCACCGTCTCGACCACGAAGCGCAGGCCCCGGGCCTCGGCCTGCGGCCGCATCATGCCCTCGAGCTGCGCCACCAGTTCGGCCAGCGGCAAGGGAGCCGGGTCCAGGCGCAGGCGACCGGCCTCGATGCGCGCCAGCTCCAGCGAGCCATCGATCAGCGCATGCATGTGCTCGCCGCTGTGCTGCATGGTCTGCAGGGTCTCGCGCGTGGCGCTGTCCAGCCGCGCGCTCTTGAGCAGGATCTGGGTGTAGCCCAGGATGCTGTTGAGCGGCGAGCGCAGCTCGTGGGTCATGCCCGCCACGTAGCGCGTCTTGGCCAGGCTGGCGGATTCGGCCAGGTCCTTGGCCGACTGCAGCGCGGCATCGGTGCGCTGGTGGGCGTCGATCTCCTGCAGCAGCAACTGGGTCTGGCGTTCGGATTCATCCTGCGCCATGCGGCGGCTGTCGGTGCTCAGCACCACCCACCAGGCGCACACCGCGGCCAGCAGGGCCAGCAGGGCAAACACCTTGAGAAAGGGCACGCGCAGGGCTTCCGAGGGCATGTTCAGGCTCTCCTGCACATACACCACGCCCAGCACAAAGGTGATCAGCGCACACAGCGACAGCGTCACCATCAGGTACTGGCCCAGGCGGAAGTTGACCTTCAGCGCCCAGCGCGCCGGCAGCAGTTGGGCGGCCAGGGCGCGCAACTGGTCCGAAGCGCGTGAGCCTGTCTTGCAGCGGTCGTGGCAGCGCGATTCGAGCGAGCAGCACAGCGAGCAGATCGGTGCCGCGTAGGCCGGGCAGCGCGCCATGTCCTCGGCCTCGAAGGCGTTCTCGCACACGGCACAGCGCACGATCTCGCCGCGCTGCCATTGGGTGTCGGGCTGGCGCGCCAGGTAGTAGCGGCCGCCGGTGGCCCAGGCCAGCAGGGGCGACAGCAGCATCGACAAGGCCAGCGCGATCAGTGGCGAGAAGGCGGCGGCCATCTCGCCCAGCCAGCCTGCATAGGCGCAGCCGGCCACCGCAGCACCCAGCACCATGGCGCCCAGGCCCACCGGGTTGAAGTCGTACAGGTGGGCTCGGCGGAACTCGATGCCTGGCGGGCTCAGGCCCAGCGGCTTGTTGATGACCAGGTCGGCCACCAGGGCGCCCACCCAGGCAATGGCCACGTTGCTGTACAGGGCCAGCACCTTCTCCAGCGCGCCGAACACGCCCAGCGTCATCAGCAGCGTGGCAATGCCCACGTTGAACACCAGCCACACCACGCGCCCCGGGTGGCTGCGCGTGACCCGGGCGAAGAAGTTCGACCACGCCAGCGAGCCCGCATAGGCATTCGTGAGGTTGATCTTCATCTGCGACACCACCACGAACACCACCGTGATCACCACCGCCAGCGTGGGCATGCCCAGGGCCTGGGTGAAGCCGGCCAGGAACATCTGCGTCGGCTCGGCCGCGCGTTGCGCCCCCACCTCGAACTGCAGCGCGGCAAAGGCCAGAAAGGCGCCGCCCGCCATCTTCAGCATGCCCATCAGGATCCAGCCCGGGCCAGCCAGCAGCACCGCGCCCCACCACTTGGCGTTGTTGGCCGGCGTGCGCGCGGGCAGAAAACGCAGAAAGTCGACCTGCTCGCCGATCTGCACCACCAATGAAAAGATCACCGCGGTGGCGGCGCCGAACATCAGCGGGTCAAACCCACTGCTGCCACTCTTGAGCCCCGACAGGCCGGTGAACTCCCGGTACAGCTCGGGCTGCGACAGGGCGATCCACACAAAGGGCAGCACCAGCAGAAACAGCCACAGCGGCTGCGTCCAGGCCTGCAACTTGGAGATCAGGGTGATGCCACGCATGGCCAGGGGCAGCACCACCACCGACGACAGCACGTAGCACCAGTTCAGCGGCCAGTCCACCACCATCTGCAGCGCCAAGGCCATGATGGCCGCCTCCAGCGCGAAGAAGATGAAGGTGAACACCGCGTAGATCAGCGAGGTGATGGTCGAGCCCAGGTAGCCAAAGCCCGCACCACGGGTCAGCAAGTCCATGTCCAGCCCGTAGCGCGCGGCGTAGTAGGCGATGGGCAGACCGGTCAGAAAGATCACCAGCCCCACCACCAGGATGGCCCACATCGCGTTGCTGAAACCGTAGTTCAGCGCGATGGCTCCGCCAATGGCCTCCAGCGCCAGAAACGACAGCGAGCCAAAGGCCGTGTTGGCCACGCGGAACTCGCTCCAGCGCCGGAAGCTCTTGGGCGTGTAGCGCAGCGCGTAGTCCTCCATGGTCTCGTCGGCCACCCAGGAGTTGTAGTCGCGCCGGAAACGAAAGATCGTCTGCGGGGCGGCCTGGGCGGTGCTGTGGCGTGGGCTGGAGCTGGACATGCCGCCGGGCCATGCAAGAAGTGTTCTCGCCCCGTGCTGGTGCGTGGCGTGGGCCAAGCCTGTGGGCAGCTCATTTCGTTGGGGTGATCCGCCAGACCTTCGGTCTGGTCGCTACCGACGCGCTGGTCAAAGCCGGGAATATGGGGGCTCCCCTGTGTCGGTACGCCGGCTTGCCCGGTGCTTGACCCTTCATCAAATTGCATCTGCATTTTTCGATGATCCTCTGGCACGAAAACAAACGTCAGATCAATCTGCGCAAGCATGGGATCGACTTGGCCGACCTGGAGCCGGTGTTTGATCAGCCCATGCTGACAGTCGAGGATCAAACTGCAGAGTCTGGGGCTCGGGCAGTCCAAAGTCGTCTTCCTGGTCTGGACCGAACGCGATGAGCACGCGCACCTGATTTCCTGCCGCTATGCCGATCGCCAAGAAGCCAAAGCTTATTTCGCCCGCGTCCAACGCTGAGACCGGCCCGGTGCCTGTCGACGGGTCGCAGGCCGTCCTCACCACCGGAGGCAGTGTCCAGCAGACGCTGGATCAGTTGCGCCGCACCCGCGGAAAGAACCGCCTGCCCACCAAGCAGCCAGTGGCCATCCGCCTGGACCCCGATGTCCTGGCCGCTTTCAGGGAAGGCGGCCGTGGTTGGCAGACACGCATCAATGCCTCGCTGCGTGAGTGGCTGCAGCAGAGCTCGGTGGCCGGTCTGCCGTCCCCGCGCAAAAAGCCGGGTTGACAGGCGCCGGCACACGGCCGGCGATGGCCTATTGAAACCACTTTGGAAACCACTCTGCGCATGCCTCTACGTTAATTGACGTATGGGCCGCTCCCAGGGTTCTCCCTAATCTTTGCACCAGCGCGGCGATTCCCGCCGTCCGGTTTCAAAACCCTGTTGCAAGGAGCGTTTCATGAAGCACGTTTTCGACGTTCAAGACCCCCGGTCCACCAAGGCTGAGATCAGCCGCCGCCGCCTGCTGCAGGCCCTGGCCACGGCCTCTGCGGCCGGCCTGCCCGCCTGGTCCTTCGCCCAGCCCACCGACAAGGTCAACACCACCAAGCTGGCCGTGACCGACACCGAAGTCACTGTGGGCCAGTTGCACTCGGCCACCGGCACCATGGCCATCTCCGAGACCGGCTCCATCCAGGCTGAGCAACTGGCCATCGACCAGATCAATGCCTCCGGCGGCATCCTGGGCCGCAAGATCAAGGTGATCAAGGAAGACGGCGCCTCTGACTGGCCCACCTTTGCCGAGAAGTCGAAAAAGCTGCTCATCAACGACCGCTGCGCGGCTGTGTTCGGCTGCTGGACTTCGGCCTCGCGCAAGGCCGTGCTGCCGGTGTTCGAGAAGGAAAACGGCCTGCTGTACTACCCCACCTTCTACGAAGGCCTGGAGCAGTCCAAGAACGTGATCTACACCGGCCAGGAAGCCACGCAGCAGATCCTGTACAGCCTGGACTGGGCCCAGAAGGAGAAGAAGGCCAAGACCTTCTTCCTGATCGGCTCGGACTACATCTGGCCGCGCACCTCGATGAAGATCGCGCGCAAGCACATCGAGAACTTCCAGAAGGGCAAGGTCGTGGGCGAGGAGTACTACCCGCTGGGCAGCACCAACTTCGGCTCGCTGATGAACAAGATCAAGGTGCAAAAGCCCGACTGCATCTTTGCCGCTGTGGTGGGGGGCTCGAACGTGGCCTTCTACAAGGCGCTCAAGGCCGCCGGCATCACCGGCGACAAGCAGCTGCTGGTGACCCTGGCCGTGACCGAGGACGAAATGACCGGCGTGGGTGGCGAGAACTTCACGGGCTTCTACTCGTCGATGAAGTACTTCCAGTCGCTGGACAACGAGAACAACAAGAAGTTCGTGGCCGCCTTCAAGGCCAAGTACGGCGCCAGTGCGGTGATCGGCGATGTGACCCAGGCCGGTTACCTGGGCCCGTGGCTGTGGAAGGCCGCGGTCGAGAAGGCCGGCAGCTTCGATGTGGACAAGGTGGTGGCCGCCTCAGAGACCGGCATCGAGCTCAAGACCGCCCCCGAGGGCTACGTGAAGCTCGACAAGAACCACCACCTGTGGAGCAAGTCGCGCATCGCCATGGGCCTGCCGGACGCCACGTTCAAGGTGGTGTCGGAGTCGCCGGATCTGATCAAGCCCGATCCGTTCCCCAAAGGGTATCAGTAACCCCCCCCGTTGCTTGCTCACTGCGTGTAGCCGGCATCCCCCCCAGGGGGCGATGCGTGCCGACCGGCGAAGCCGGTCCGCCGCATCCACCAACGGGCTTCGCTTCGCTTGCCGGGGCCCGGTTTTTGGCGACACAAGCACTGCGCCCTGAGCGTGCTTTCGACTTTGCAGACCCACCCCTTCGGGAGTTCGTGCCATGACCTTTTCTGAAATGCTCAACATCGGCCTCATGCAGGGCTTTGCCGGCTTGAGCCTGTTTGCGGTGCTGCTGCTGATGGGGCTGGGCCTGGCGATCATCTTCGGGCAGATGGGTGTGATCAACATGGCGCATGGCGAATTCATGACGATTGGCGCCTACACCATCTACCTGGGCTCGACGCTGGCGTCCACGCATGCGCCGCAGATGGTGCCTTATTACTTTCCGCTGGCCATTCTGGCGGCCTTCGGGTTTTCGTTTGCGGCGGGCTGGCTGGTGGAGTGGGGTCTGATCCGCCACCTCTACAAGCGCCCGCTGGACACCTTGCTGGCCACCTGGGGCGTGAGCCTGGCGATCCAGCAGATGTTCCGTACCTTCATCGGGCCCAAAGAGGTCAGCCCCACGCTACCCGACTGGCTGCTGGGCTCCTGGGCGCCAGCTGAGGGGCTGGACATTCCCATCAACGGCCTGTTCGTGCTGGGCCTGACCGTGGTGGTCACGCTGGGGGTGTTGCTGGCCCTGCACAAGAGCCGCTGGGGTCTGCGGGTGCGGGCCACGGTGAGCAACCGCGTGATGGCCAACGCCATCGGCATCGACACCAAGAAGACCGACCGCCTGACCTTTGCCATCGGCTGCGGCATTGCGGGTGTGGCCGGTGCCGCCTTCACCACCATCGGCTCCACCGGGCCCACCTCGGGTTCGCTCTACATCGTCGATGCCTTCCTGGTGGTCACCTTCGGCGGTGCGGCCAGCCTGCTGGGCACCGTGGTGTCGGCCTTCGGTATCGCCCAGACGCAGTCGATCACCGAGTTCTTCCTGGCCGGCTCGATGGCCAAGGTGATCACCCTGTCGCTGATCGTGCTGATCCTGATGGTGCGTCCGCAAGGCTTGTTCGCCTCCAAGGTGCGCCGCTGAGTGGCTGCGTGTTTCCCCGTGCGTGTTTCCCTGTTCCTGAGTTCACCGGAGTCCTCCCCATGAATGCCCTCAAAGCCTGGATCCAGCGCTACCAGCTTGCCAGCCTGGTGCTGCTGGCCGTCTTGCTCGCCGTGGTGCTGCCCCTGACGCTCGACATCTTCCGCCTCAACCTGGTGGGCAAATACCTCACCTACGCCTTCGTGGCCATCGGCCTGGTCATGGTCTGGGGCTACGGCGGCGTGCTCAGCCTGGGGCAGGGCGTGTTCTTCGGCCTGGGCGGCTACGCCATGGCCATGTTCCTCAAGCTCGAGGCCTCCGACCCGATCAGCACCAAGATCCAGTCCACTCCGGGCATCCCCGACTTCATGGACTGGAACCAGATCACCGAGCTGCCCGCCTTCTGGGTGCCGTTCAAGAGCCTGCCTTTCTCGCTGGCGGCCGTGATCGCGGTGCCCACCCTGTTGGCCTGGCTGGTGAGCTTTGCCATGTTCAAGCGCCGCGTGGGCGGGGTGTACTTCGCCATCATCACGCAGGCGGTGGCCCTGATCCTCACCGTGCTCATCATCGGCCAGCAGGGCTACACCGGTGGCGTCAACGGTATGACCGACCTGAAGACGGTGCTTGGCTGGGACACCCGCACCGACAGCGCCAAGTACATCCTGTACTACCTGTGCGTGGCCTTGCTGATCGGCGCCATCGTGCTGTGCCGCTTCATCCAGACCAGCAAGCTCGGCACCCTGCTGCTGGCCATGCGCGACAAGGAAGACCGGGTGCGCTTCTCGGGCTATGACGTGGCCAACTTCAAGATCTTCACCTTCTGCCTGGCCGCCGCGCTGTCGGGCATTGGCGGGGCACTGTTCTCGCTGCAGGTGGGCTTCATGTCGCCCAGCTTCGTGGGCATCGTGCCCTCGATCGAGATGGTGATCTACGCCGCCGTGGGCGGGCGCATGAGCCTGGTGGGGGCGGTGTACGGCACCTTGCTGGTGAATGCGGGCAAGACCTACTTCAGCGAGAGCTTTCCTGACCTCTGGCTGTTCCTCATGGCCGGCCTGTTCATCGGCGTGACCATGGCCTTCCCCATGGGCCTGGCCGGGGTCTGGGAGGAGCACATCGTGCCCTGGTGGAAGAGCCGCCGCCAGGCCCTGAAGGAGGCCGCCGTGCCTGCCCCCGCCAGCAGCCTTGCCAGTGCCGCGGTGGCCGCCCCCGCCGCAGCCGACCCCCTGCCGGCCACCCTGCCTGACGGCGTGAGCAGCCAAAGCGTCTGACCCCCACGGAGCCCCCTCATGAGCAACACCGACTTCGCCCTGGCCGTGGAAGACCTGACCGTCTCGTTCGACGGCTTCAAGGCCATCGACGCCCTGACCCTGTACGTCGACAAGAACGAGCTGCGCGTGATCATCGGCCCCAACGGCGCCGGCAAGACCACGCTGCTGGACCTGATCTGCGGGAAGACCCGCGCCACCGCGGGCAGCATCAAGTTCAAGAACGAAGAGCTGACCCAGATGGCCGAGCACAAGCGCGTGCGCCTGGGCATCGGCCGCAAGTTCCAGACCCCCTCGATCTACGAGAACCTCTCGGTGTTCCAGAACCTCGAGGTGTCCTTCCCCTCCGGCCGATCGGTCTTCGGTGCCCTGGCCTTCAAGTGCACCGATGCCGTGCATGACCGTGTGCAGGCCGTGGCCGACGACATCGGCCTGGGCGACAAGCTCGACACCGAGGCCGGCCTGCTGTCACACGGCCAGAAGCAGTGGCTGGAGATCGGCATGCTGCTGATGCAGGAGCCCGAGCTGCTGATGCTTGACGAGCCGATTGCCGGCATGAGTGCACGCGAACGCGAGCTCACGGCCGAGCTGCTGCAGCGCATCTGCCAGAACCGCGCCGTGATCGTGATCGAACACGACATGGAGTTCGTCAAGCGCATCGCCCACAAAGTCACCGTCATGCACCAGGGAAAGATCCTGGCCGAAGGCTCCATGGACAAGGTGCAGGCCGACCCCAAGGTGATCGACGTCTACCTCGGCCACTGAAACACGAACCCCACAGGAGCGCAGCATGCTGGAAGTCAAGGATCTGTTTGTCGCCTATGGCCAGAGCGAGGCCCTGCACGGCATCTCGTTCGAGGGCCGGGCCAATGAAACCGTGGCCATCATGGGCCGCAATGGCATGGGCAAGACCACGCTGTTCAAAAGCCTGATGGGCGTGATGCCGCTCAAGAGCGGCAGCATCAGCGTGGCCGGCCAGGACGTGTCGCGCGACGAGAGCTTTCGCCGCGTCGCCAAGGGCATTGCCTACGTGCCGCAAGGCCGCATGATCTTTCCGACCCTGACGGTCGAGGAGAACATCCAGACCGGCCTGGAGAACTCGAAGACGCGCCAGATCCCCGAGGAGATCTACGCCCTGTTCCCGGTGCTGTGGGACATGCGCCGGCGCAAGGGTGGCAACCTGTCGGGCGGCCAGCAGCAGCAACTGGCCATCGCCCGCGCGCTGGTCACCGACCCCAAGGTGTTGCTGCTCGACGAGCCCACCGAAGGCATCCAGCCCTCGATCATCAAGGACATCGCCAAGGCCCTGAACGAGATCCGCAAGCTGCGCGAGATCACCATCATCGTGAGCGAACAGGTGCTGTCCTTCGCGATGGACGTGGCCGACCGCCTGTTCGTGATCGAGGGCGGTCGCCTGGTGCACGAAACCGCCCGCGCCGACACCGACCAGCAGCACATCAAGGCCTACCTGTCGGTATGAACCGGCCCGCGCCGCACGTTTTTCCACCTCTGTCTTTTCATTACCAAGGAGCACACCATGGCTGAGACCCTGATCAAGGTTGACCTGAAGCAGTCCCCCTACGACAACCCGCTGGTGCACAACCGCTGGCATCCCGACATTCCGATGGCGGTGTGGGTCGAACCCGGGGCCGAGTTCAAGCTCGAGACCTACGACTGGACCGGTGGCGCCATCAAGAACGACGACAGCGCCGAAGACGTGCGCGATGTGGACTTGTCCACCGTCCACTTCCTGTCGGGCCCGGTGGGCGTCAAGGGCGCCGAGCCCGGCGACCTGCTGGTGGTCGACCTGCTCGACATCGGCGCGCGTGACGACAGCCTGTGGGGCTTCAACGGCTTCTTCTCCAAGCAAAACGGCGGCGGCTTTCTGGACGAGCACTTTCCGCTGGCGCAAAAGTCGATCTGGGACTTCCATGGCCTCTACACCAAGAGCCGCCACATCCCGGGCGTCAATTTTGCCGGTCTGATCCACCCCGGCCTGATCGGCTGTCTGCCCGACCGCGCCATGCTCGACGCCTGGAACAGCCGCGAGGCCGATCTGATCGCCACCAACCCCACCCGCGTGCCCGGTCTGGCCAACCCACCGTTTGCCAGCACCGCCCACATGGGCAAGCTGCAAGGCGAAGCCGCAGCCAAGGCCGCGGCCGAGGGCGCCCGCACCGTGCCCCCGCGCGAACACGGCGGCAACTGCGACATCAAGGACCTGTCGCGCGGCTCCCAGGTGTTCTTCCCGGTCTATGTCGAAGGCGCGGGTCTGTCGGTGGGCGACCTGCACTTCAGCCAGGGCGATGGCGAGATCACCTTCTGCGGCGCCATCGAGATGGCCGGCTGGGTGCACATGAAGGTCAGCCTGATCAAGGGTGGCATGGCCAAGTACGGCATCAAGAACCCGATCTTCAAGCCCAGCCCGATCACCCCCAACTACAAGGACTACCTGATCTTCGAAGGCATCTCGGTCGACGAGTCGGGCAAGCAGCACTACCTGGACGTCACCATCGCCTACCGCCAGGCCTGCCTGAACGCCATCGAGTACCTGAAGAAGTTCGGCTACAGCGGCGCCCAGGCCTACTCGCTGCTGGGCACGGCCCCGGTGCAGGGCCACATCAGCGGTGTGGTCGATGTGCCCAACGCCTGCGCCACGCTGTGGCTGCCCACCGAGATCTTCGACTTCGACATCAACCCCACCGCCGCGGGGCCGCAGAAGATCATCACCGGCGGGGTCGATCTGCCGATCGCGCAAGACAAGTAACCCCCCAGCCCAGGAGACCGCCCCATGCCCACCTACGACTACGACTGCGCGGCCTGCGGCGGCTTTGATGCCCTGCGCAGCCTGGCGCAACGCAACGAGCCTGCCGCCTGCCCGGAGTGCGGTGCGGCCTCGCCGCGCGTGTTCGCCCACGCCCCGCACCTGGCCTGTGTCAGCCCCGAGCAGCGCCGCGCGCATGACACCAACGAGCGCGCGCGGCATGAGCCGCGCAGCAGCTCACGCGACGGCGCTGAAGGAACTTATGGGCGCATGCGCCACCCGGCGGGCTGCGGCTGCTGCAGCAGCAACAGCGGCAAGCGCAGCGCCACCTACACCGCACCCAGCGGGGCCAAGGCCTTTCCGACCAAGCGGCCCTGGATGATCAGTCACTGAAGGGCCACCCGGCCCGCAAGGAGCACCCACCATGATTCATGGCGACATATCCAGCAGCAAAGACACCGTCGGTGTGGCGGTGGTCAACTACAAGATGCCGCGCCTGCACACCAAGGCCGAGGTGCTGGACAACGCACGCAAGATCGCCGACATGCTGGTCGGCATGAAGGCCGGCCTGCCGGGCATGGACCTGGTGATCTTTCCCGAGTACAGCACCCACGGCATCATGTACGACGCCCAGGAGATGTATGACACGGCGGCCACCGTGCCCGGTGCCGAGACCGAGATCTTTGCCGAGGCCTGCCGCAAGGCCAAAGTCTGGGGCGTGTTCTCGCTCACCGGCGAGCAGCATGAAGAGCACCCCTACAAGGCCCCCTACAACACCCTGATCCTCATGAACGACCAGGGCGAGATCGTGCAGAAGTACCGCAAGATCATGCCCTGGGTGCCGGTCGAGGGCTGGTACCCCGGCAACTGCACCTATGTGAGCGAAGGCCCCAAGGGCCTGAAGATCAGCCTGATCATCTGCGACGACGGCAACTACCCCGAGATCTGGCGCGACTGCGCCATGAAGGGGGCCGAACTCATCGTGCGTTGCCAAGGCTACATGTACCCGGCCAAGGAGCAGCAGATCTTGATCAGCAAGGCCATGGCCTTTGCCAACAACACCTATGTGGCGGTGGCCAATGCCGCGGGCTGGGACGGTGTTTACAGCTACTTCGGCCACAGCGCGCTGATCGGCTTCGACGGCCGCACCCTGGGTGAATGCGGCGAAGAGGAATACGGCGTGCAGTACGCGGCCCTGTCGACCAGTCTGATCCGCGACTTCCGCAAGAACGGCCAGTCGGAGAACCACCTGTTCAAGCTGCTGCACCGTGGCTACACCGGCACCATCAACTCGCGCGACGGCGACAAGGGCGTGGCCACCTGCCCCTATGACTTCTACAGCCGCTGGGTGAACGACCCCGAGGGCACGCAAAAGGCGGTCGAGGCCTTCACGCGCCCCATGGTGGGCACCGAGGAATGCCCGATCGAGGGCATTCCCAACCCTGGCAATGCGGGCCACCGCTGAGGCGTCCGCCCCCTGTGCGACGGGGGCGGACGCCCTGGCTGCCTGGCGCCTGCACCAAGAGCCCTTCTACCAGCCGGTAGGCGATGAGGTGAACGCCTTCGAGGCGGCCGCCGCCTGTCGCCTGCCGGTGCTGCTCAAGGGCCCCACAGGCTGCGGCAAGACGCGCTTTGTCGAGCACATGGCCTGGCGCCTGCAACGCCCCCTGGTCACCGTGGCCTGCCATGAGGACCTGAGTGCGGGCGACCTGGCCGGGCGCTGGCTGCTCGACGCCCAGGGCACCCATTGGCAGGACGGCCCGTTGGCCCTGGCGGCACGCCATGGCGCGGTCTGCTACCTGGACGAGCTGGTCGAGGCCCGGGCCGATGCCACCGTGCTGTTGCACCCACTGGCCGACACGCGCCGCGTGCTGCCATTGGAGCGCCGTGGCGAGCTGCTGCACGCCCACCCCGACTTTCTGCTGGTGGTCAGCTACAACCCAGGCTACCAGGGCCTGCACAAGGCCCTCAAGCCCTCCATGCGGCAACGCTTCACGGCCCTGCAGTTCGACTACCCCGAAGCCGCCCAGGAGGCCGCCGTGGTGGCGCGTGAGGCCGGTGTGGAGCTGCCGCTGGCGCAGCAACTGGTGGCCCTGGGCCAGCGCACGCGCCGCCTGCACGACCATGGGCTGGAAGAGGGCGCCTCCACCCGCATGCTGGTGCACGCCGCGGCCCTGGTGCGCGCCGGCCTGCCGCCCGGGGCGGCGGCCTTGCAGGCGGTGGCCACCCCGCTCAGCGACGAGCCCGGCCTGCAGCGCACGCTGCAGGCGCTGGTGGAGGCCGTGTTTGGTGCGCCCGGCTGAGGTGCCCATCGGTGCCGCCTCGGTTCCGGCCGGGCTGGGCGCCTACCAGCAGGCCTTGTGGGGCTTGCCGGCGCGCCTGGTGTGGCTGGAAGGGCCGGGCGGCCAAGGCGAGCAGGCTCCGGTCCTGACCGGAGGCCCTTCGGGTCTGCCCGGCATGGTGCCCACCCTGCACTTGCCCGTGTCGGTTCCTGTGCTGCCGTGGCGCTGGGCCGAGGCGGTGGTCAGCCATGCGGCAGCCCACCAGCGCTTTGGTGCCGCACCCCAGCCGCGAGCCGGCCTGAAACCCGTGCAGCAGGCCCTGTACGGGGTGTTGGAAGACGCCCGGGTCGAAGCCCTGGCCTGTGCCGAGCTGCCGGGCTTGCGTGGGCTCTGGAGCGCTTTCCATGCCGGGCCGGATGCCTTGCAGGGCCTGGGCTTCGAGGCCTTGCTGGCGCGCCTGGCCCGGGTGCTGCTCGACCCCGGCTGGCACGACCCCCACCCCTGGGTCGAGAAGGTGCGTCGCGGCGTGCAAGGGCCCGATGGTCTGGGCCTGCTGCAGGCCACCCCCGCCTCTTTGCGCCAGGCCGCTTCGGTGCTGGGGCATGACATCGGGCAGATGCGCCTGCCCTTCAACCCCCGCAGCTACCGCCCCCATCCCGGCTACCGCGACGACAACCAGCACCTGTGGTGCTGGGACCCCGATCTGCCGCCTTCCGATCTGCCGCTGCAGGGCGAGGCGGCGCAGGGCCGCGACACCCAGGTCGACCTGCAGGCGCCACCCAGCCTGCAGGCGGCCGCACCCTTGCCGAGCGAGCCGCCGCCGGCCACGGCGCCGGGGGTCTGGCATCCGGAATGGGACCGGCGCATCGGCCGCTATCGCCCGGCCTGGTGCTGCGTGCGGGTGGAGCCTGCCGTGCCGCGCGGGCCGGCTTTGGCGGGCTTCCCGGCGCCGCCGGCCTTGCGCGCCGCGCTGGCGCGCCTGCCCGGGCCGCGCCAGCGTGCCCCCGGCTGCGCCCGTGAGGGCGAGGCCTTGCACCCGGCCGCCCTGGTCGATGCCGCGCTGGACCTGCGCCGCGGCCACGCCCCCGACCCCCGGCTGTACCAGCGCCAGCGGGTGCAGGGGGCGCCGCTGGCGGTCAGCCTGCTGCTGGATGCGTCGGCCTCCACCGCTGAGCCCGGGCCCGATGGGCAGCCGCTGCTGGCGGCCTTGCGGCCCTCGGTGGCGCACAGCCTGGCCGCCCTGCAGGCGCTGGGGCACCGGCAGGCGGCCTGGGCCTTTGCCTCGCGCGGGCGCCTGCAGGTCACGCTGCAAGGCCTCAAGGCTTGGGACGAGTCGGCCCTGGCGCCCGAGGTGCAGGCGCGGCTGGCGGGTTTGCAAAGCGGGGGCTCCACCCGCCTGGGCGCGGTGCTGCGCCAGGCCCTGCAAGAGCAGTTGGACGACGCTGCCCGCCACCCGGGCTGGCGCCGGGTGATCGTGCTGCTCACCGATGGCGAACTGCACGACATCGATGTGCACGAGGCCGGCTACCTGCAGGCCGACCTGGCCCGGGCCTGCCGCGAGGCGGCCCGCCACGGGGTGGCGGTGCGGGCGCTGGTGCTGGCCCCGGGCCGGCCCCAGGCACTGCGCCCCTGCCTGGGCGCCGGGGCCTGCGCCGGGCTCGATGGCCCCGCGCAACTGGCGCGGCAACTGCCCCGGCTGCTGGGCGGGCACGGGTAGCCCTTGGGGCCGGGCATTCAGCCCGGCTGGCGCTGCTGCTCGATCAGCTCGATGAAGCGCCGCGCCCCCAGGCCCAGGGGCCGTTCCTTGGACCACACCACGTCCACCCACAGGGCCAGGCCGTTGGTGAGGTTCTCGAACGGCAGCACCACCAGGCTGCCGGCCGCCACCTGACTGCGCACAAAGGATTGCGGCAACCAGCCCCAGCCCAGGCCGGCCTCGATCAGGCGCAAGGCCACCACCTGGTTGTCGGTGCGCCAGTGGTGGCGCGCAAACACAAAGCGAGGGTCGCTCTGGCCCAGGTCCCGCCCGGCCACCACGATCTGGCGCACCTCGGTCAGCAGGTTCTCACGAAAGGTCTGGGCCGGCTCGCCCGGCGCGGGCGGGTGGGCCAGCATGGGGTGGCCAGGGGCCATCACCGCCACCAGGGTTTCGCTGCCCACCTCTTGAAAGCCCTCGCGGCCGTCCAGGCTGGGGCGCTCGAACACCAGGGCCAACTGGGCGCGGCCCTCGTGCAGCAGCTTCAGTGCATCGGCCTGCGGGGCCGCCAGCAGTTCGACCTGCAGCAGCGGGTGCTCGGCCGCCAGCGCCGCCAGCGGGCCACTCCAGGGCCCGGCCAGCAGTTCGGGCGCAATGGCCAGCGTGAGCCGCTCCTCCAACCCCTGGTTGAGCGAGCGGGCCTGCGAGTTGAGCTGGCGCAGTTGCACCGCCAGCAGCCGGGCCTGGGGCTCCAGCGCCCGGGCTGCGGCGGTGGGGCGGGGCTCGCGGCCGCTGCGGTCGAACAGCACCAGGTCCAGCTCGGCCTCCAGTTGGGCCACCGCCATGCTCACGGCCGAGGGCACCCGCCCCAGGGCCCGGGCCGCCGCCGAAAACGAGCCGCGGTCCAGCACGCTCAGGAACAAATCCACGTTGTCGGCACTGAAAGCCATGATGTGTCAATTAATCTGAAAGGAGATGACTTTAACTGTCAGCGCGGTGCACATAAAGTGCGTGCATGTCTTGCCCATCGCCCACGCCGTCGTCCCCTGTTTCCACTTTGCCTGCGCCCCGACCCAGCCCACGCCCCTGGCTGTTCGCGCTGCAGGGTTGGCGTCGCCGGGTGCTGTTCGTGTCGCTTTACGAAGCCATCGCCATCGCGTTTTCCAGCTGGGGTCTGGCCGAGATGTCGGGCGATGGCCTGGCGCATGCCGGCGTGATGGGTCTGGCCGCCTCGGCCATCGCCATCGTGTGGAACCTGGTCTTCAATGCCCTGTTCGAGCGCTGGGAGGCGCGCCAGACTGTGCGTGGCCGCGGTTTCGCCCGCCGCGCCGCCCACGCCATCGGCTTTGAAGGCGGCCTGCTGCTTTACTTTGTGCCTCTGTTCGCCTGGTGGTTCGACGTCAGCCTCTGGCAGTCTTTTGTGATGGACCTCGGTCTGCTGGTGTTCTTCCTGATCTACACCTTCGTCTTCAACTGGTGCTTTGACCGCGTCTTCGGCCTGCCTGGCAGCGCGGCCTGAACCGGGCCAGATGGCCCAGGCTCAGGACATCCGGTCCATCTCCTGCTGCATGGTCTGGATCAGGGCGGCGTAGCTCTTGAGCTTTTCGGTGCGCTCGCGCACCCGGTTGCTCATGTGAACGCCGATGGCCAGCAGCAGCTTCACGCCCAGGGCCGGATCTTCTTCCAGCAACTCGCCCAGGGCGGCCCGGCCCAGCTTGGCGGCCAGCACCTCGGTGCAGGTGGTGCAGGTGGCCGATCGGGGCGAGCCATCGAGCAGGCCCAGCTCACCCACCAGGGCGCCGGCACCGATCACGGCCGTGGTGATGGGGGTGCGGCGGCTGACGATGAAGTTCTCCACCATCACATCGCCCTCCAGGATCAGCAGCATGTAATCGGTGTCTTCGGTCTGACCCTCGCGCATGAAGCACTGGCCGGCCAGCAGCCGCATCGGCTCCATGTAGCTGACGATGCGGCGCGCGTCATCGGCCGACAACTGGATCAGCGCACTGGGCGCATGCAACATCTGGGCGGCCAGTTCGGCCGCCGGCGAGTCCTGGACCGAGAGGCGGCGGCGCTTGCGCGATTTGAGTGACTTCAGCAGGGCTTCGAGCATCGTGGGCAGGGACCGCAACAGGCCGGCAGGGGGTGGATGGTGATGGACAGGGGTGAGTCAGGGGATCACACAGTAAAATCAATGGTATCTCAAGGAGCGTTGCAGCAGGCCCGCGGGGGCTTGTCAGGCTTGAGGTGTTTCCGCGATGTCAACGACGCTCACCTGATTCCGCACGACCTTCCAGGTGAGTCCCATGTCTGATCACGACCTCGAAAACAACAACGCCGACAACCAAGCCGATACCCAAGCCGACAGCCACACCGCCAATTCCGTGCCCCCGATGCTGCTGTCCGGCCTGGAGCCTGTGCGCATCGGCGAGGGCAGCCTGTTCGTCAACATCGGCGAGCGCACCAACGTCACCGGCTCCAAGGCCTTCGCCCGCATGATCCTCAACGGCCAGTTCGAGGAAGCCCTGGTGGTGGCCCGGCAGCAGGTCGAGAACGGTGCCCAGGTGATCGACATCAACATGGACGAGGCCATGCTCGACAGCCAGGCCGCCATGGTGCGCTTTCTGAACCTGATCGCCTCCGAGCCCGACATCGCCCGTGTGCCGATCATGATCGACTCGTCCAAGTGGAGCGTGATCGAGGCCGGCCTGCGCTGCATCCAGGGCAAGGGCATCGTCAACTCGATCAGCATGAAAGAGGGCGAGGCCGCCTTCATCCAGCAGGCCAGGTTGCTGCGCCGCTATGGCGCCGCCGCCGTGGTGATGGCCTTCGACGAAAAAGGCCAGGCCGACACCTACGAGCGCAAGATCGAGATCTGCGAGCGCGCCTACCGCCTGCTGGTCGACCAGGTCGACTTCCCCGCCGAAGACATCATCTTCGACCCCAACATCTTCGCGATTGCCACCGGCATCGAAGAGCACAACAACTACGCGGTCGACTTCATCAACGCCACCCGCTGGATCAAGCAGAACCTGCCTGGCGCCAAGGTGTCGGGCGGCGTGTCCAACGTGAGCTTCAGCTTCCGTGGCAACGACCCGGTGCGTGAGGCCATCCACACGGTGTTCCTGTACCACGCCATCCAGGCGGGCATGGACATGGGCATCGTCAACGCCGGCATGGTGGGCGTGTACGACCAGCTCGAACCGGTGCTGCGCGAGCGTGTCGAAGACGTGGTGCTGAACCGCCGCCCCGATGCCGGCGAGCGCCTGGTCGAGATCGCCGAGACCGCCAAGGGCGCCGCCAAGGACGACAGCAAGAAATACGAATGGCGTGCCGGCACGGTCGAGCAGCGCCTGTCGCACGCGCTGGTGCACGGCATCACCGAGTTCATCACCGAAGACACCGAGGAGGCCTACCGCGCCATCCTGGCCAAGGGCGGGCGCCCGCTGCACGTGATCGAAGGCCCGCTCATGGACGGCATGAACGTGGTCGGCGACCTGTTCGGCCAGGGCAAGATGTTCCTGCCCCAGGTGGTCAAGAGCGCCCGCGTGATGAAGTCGGCCGTGGCCCACCTGATCCCCTACATCGAAGAGGAAAAGCGCCAGGACGAGGCCGCCGGCCGCGATGTGCGCAGCAAGGGCAAGATCATCATCGCCACCGTCAAGGGCGATGTGCACGACATCGGCAAGAACATCGTCACCGTGGTGTTGCAGTGCAACAACTTCGAGGTGGTCAACATGGGCGTGATGGTGCCCTGCCATGAGATCCTGGCCCGCGCCAAGGTCGAGGGCGCCGACATCGTGGGCCTTTCGGGCCTGATCACCCCCAGCCTCGAAGAAATGCAGTACGTGGCCGCCGAGATGCAGAAGGACGAGCACTTCCGCGTCAAGAAGATCCCGCTGCTGATCGGGGGCGCCACCACCAGCCGCGTGCACACCGCCGTCAAGATCGCGCCGCACTATGAGGGGCCGGTGGTCTATGTGCCCGACGCCTCGCGCAGCGTGAGCGTGGCGCAGAGCCTGCTGTCCGACAACGCGCAGGTGTATGTGGACGAGCTCAATGCCGACTACGACAAGGTGCGCGCCCAGCATGCCGGCAAGAAACAGACCCCGATGTGGCCGCTGGCCAAGATCCGCGCCAACAAGACGCCGCTGGACTGGGCTGCCTACACCCCGCCGGTGCCCAAGTTCATCGGTCGCCGCGTGTTCAAGAACTTCGACCTGGCCGAGCTGGCCAAGTACATCGACTGGGGCCCGTTCTTCCAGACCTGGGATCTGGCCGGCCCCTACCCGGCCATCCTTGATGATGAGATCGTGGGCGTGGAGGCGCGCAAGGTGTTCGAAGACGGCAAGCGCATGCTGCAGAAGGTCATCGACGGCCGCTGGCTCAGTGCCAGTGCCGTGATGGGCTTCTACCCGGCCAACAGCGTCAACGACGACGACATCGAGCTCTACACCGACGACACCCGCAGCCAGGTGGCCCTCACCTGGTACGGCTTGCGTCAGCAGACCGAAAAGCAGGCCATCGACGGCGTGATGCGCCCCAGCCGCTGCCTGGCCGACTTTGTGGCGCCCAAGGCCAGCGGCCGGGCTGACTATGTGGGCGTGTTTGCCGTCACCGCCGGCCTGGGCGTGGAAAAGCGCGAGCAGGCCTTCATGGACCAGCACGACGACTACTCCGCCATCATGCTCAAGGCCCTGGCCGACCGCCTGGCCGAGGCCTTCGCCGAATGCCTGCACCACCGGGTGCGCAGCGACCTGTGGGGCTATGCCGCCCACGAGGCGCTGAGCAACGAGGACATGATTGCCGAGAAGTACCAGGGCATCCGCCCTGCGCCCGGCTACCCGGCCTGCCCCGACCACAGCGTCAAGCGCGAGATGTTCGAGCTGCTGCAATGCGGCGAGATCGACATGGGCCTGACCGAAAGCCTGGCCATGACGCCGGCGGCCAGCGTCAGCGGCTTCTACCTGAGCCACCCCGACAGCACCTACTTCAACGTGGGCAAGATCGCCGAAGACCAGTTGCAGGACATGGCCCAGCGTCGCGGCCTGCCCGAGGACGCGCTGCGTCGCCTGCTGGCACCCCAGCTCTGAGCAGGGCCTGGGCGGGCCATGCCTCGGTGCTTGACAGGGCTTTGGCATTTCGCCGACAAAGCGCAACACAGACGCGCTACATTGGCAGCCTGTGCGCGTGGCCCCTGGCGGGGCCTTGCTGAAGGAGGCTGATCATGACGATTGCTGCCCATCCCCACCCTCAAGCCCCCGGCCTGCCGCCTCTGGGCGACGGGTCGGCTCAGCCCCCGTCCCAGCCCTTGGGGGCCGCAGGCCCCTTTGCCGGCCTGCTCGCCGTGGTGGCCCTGGCCTTGGCGGCCAGCCTGGTGCTGGTGCAGACGCGACCGGCCGAATTCAAGACGCCGGCTGCCCCCACGAGCGCTGCCCAGTCGGCCTCCCCGGCCCCCCCGGTATCGGCCAGTGCGGCGGCCTTCACCCCCCCTGACCTGCACCCCACGCCCCCGCGTGTGCCGGCCCTGGCAGGTGCCCGCCCGTCTGGCCCACCTCCGCTGTCTTTTGCGCTGCCTCGGCAGGGGCCGCCGCACCACGCGCCTCTGCCGCCATCCCCAGGCGCGGCCTCGCTCAAGGGCGTGTATGGCACCCAGAAGGCCTGCGCGCAGTGCGGCTGGGTCGAGTCGGTGCAGTCGCTGTCGGTGGGCTCGGGCGGCCTGCCACCCGGGGCCGCCATCGCGGCTGGCGCAGCCCTGGGCGCGCAGGCCGGTGCCAGCCGTGGCTCCACCTCGGGCACCACTTCAGGCACAAGCTCGGGTCACTATGGCAATGCCGCCGCTGCCGCCGGTGCTGTGCTGGGGGCCGGCGTCGGTGCACGCACCGGGCAGCCCCGCCAGCAACCGGCCTACGAGGTCAATATCCGCATGGAAGACGGCAGCCAGCGCGTGTTTGAACTGCCCGAGCCCCTGCCCCTGGGCGCGGCCGTGGTGGTGGAGGGGGGCGTGCCGCGCCTGGCGCCCGATCGCGGGGCTTCTGCCAGCACCGGCACGGGGGTTGGTACAGGCGTTGGTATGGGGGCTGGCACGGCGGGCGGCGGCAAGGCCTACGGCACCAGCCGCTGACGACGGTCGGGGTCGGTCGATGGGGCTCAGAGCGCTGCGTACACCAGGGCCGGGTACAGCTCGATCCAGTGGTTCAGCAGCCCAGGCGCCTGGGTCAGCAACACGGCGAACAGCGCTTCGGCCGGGTCGACAAAGAACACCGTGCCCCCCAGCCCGCTCCAGCCGTATTGGCCGGCCGAGCCTGGGCGGGCGGCCAGCCCGGGCTCGCGGCGCACCGACACGCCCAGGCCAAAGCCATGGCCGGGCGGCAGGATGTCGCCTGCCACCGGGATGCTGCCCAGGTGATCGGCCGTCATGAAGGCCAGGGTGGCACGGCTGACCAGGCGCACACCCTCGCGCTGCCCGCCGCCCAGCATCAGCTGCAGAAAGCGGGCGTAGTCACCCGCTGTGGACACGAGGCCGCCGCCGCCCGATTCGAACACCGGCGGCCGGCTCACGTCGATCAGGTTCACGGCGGCACCCGTGGCCGGGTCTTTGGCAAACGGCTCGGCCAGGCGGTGTTGCTGGGCCTCGGGCACCGCAAAGCCGGTGTCCTCCATGCCCAGCGGCTGCAGGATCAGGCGCTGCAGCACAGCGCCCAGGGGCTGGCCCTCGATCACCTCCAGCACGGCACCCAGCACGTCGGTGGCGCGGCTGTACTCCCAGGCCGTGCCCGGGTCCCGCAGCAGGGGCAAGGGGCCCAGGGCCTGGGCCAGCTGCTGGTTGCTGTGCTGGCGCGAGCCCACGCGGGCCACCCGGTAGGCCTGGGCCACCGGGGTTTCATCCCAGGCGTAGCTCAGGCCGGCGGTGTGGCGAAGCAGGTCATGCAAGGTGGCTTCGCGCTTCACAGGGCGGCCGCCTTCGGGGGTGTACACGCTCTGGCCGGCAAAGCCGCCCAGGTAGCGCGACACCGGATGGGCCAGCTGCAGCCGGCCTTGCTCCATCAGCATCAGCACCGCCAGCGAGACGATGGGCTTGGTCATCGAGTAGATGCGGAACACCGTGTCGCGCGCCATGGGCGGGGCGCCGGCGGCCGGGCCTTGCGCGCCCAGGGCCGCGTGCAGCACGCGCTGGCCCCGGTGCTCGATCAAGGCCACCGCTCCGGGCAGCAGGCCGCGGGCGATGTGGTCTTGCAAAACGGCTTGCAGGTGGGACAGGGCAGGGGGGTGCATCAGGGCCTCGCGGTGGGTGGGTGAGGCCGATTCTAGGAAGGCACCCGCCGGCGGGCGTCGCCGTGGCGACGCCGAGCCGATGCGCAGGGGCTTCAGTGCCTGCTGGGCAGCACCACCGGGATCTCGGTGGCCGGGGGCGTGTTGCGGCTGCGGCCACAGCGCACCAGGCCGTCGATCATCACCATGCCGATGCCGGGCAGGTCGCCCAGTTGCACGCTTTCCAGCAGGGTGGCGCCGGCAGTGTGCTGGGCCCGGTCCATGAACACGAAGTCGGCTGCCCGGCCGACCTCGATCAGGCCGCAGTTGAGCTGGCGGATGCGCGCCGTGTTGCCGGTGGCAAAGCAGAACACCAGTTCGGCCGGGATGTTGGCGAAGCTCGAGATCAGCGCAATCATGCGCAGCATGCCCAGGGGCTGCACCCCCGAGCCCGCCGGCCCGTCGGTGCCCAGGATCACGCGGTGCGGGCATTTGAGTTCGATGGCCGCGCGGGCGGCCTCGATGGCGATCTTCTCGTTGCCGTTGTGCACCAGCTCGATCGCGCGCGACGATTTCTCGCACAGCTCGCACACATGCTTCCAGGGCAGCGAGGTGTGGCCGCCGTTGATGTGGCCGATCACGTCGGCGTCGGCCTCCAGCACCACGTCCTTGTCGATCAGGCCCGAGCCCGGGATCGACGGTCCGCCCGTGTGGATGGTGCTCTGGATGCCATGCTTGCGCGCCCAGGCCACCATCTCCTTGGCCTCGTAGCCGGCCTTGACCGAACCCAGGCCCACCTCGCCGAGCAGGGTCACGCCGGCCTCGGCCAGTTCCTTGAAGTCGTGCTCGGTCATGCCTTTTTCGATCACCGGGGCGCCGGCGATCACCTTCACGCCACCGGGGCGGAAGTTGTCGAAGGCGCGTTGCGCGGTGATCGCCAGGGCCTTCAGGCCCACGATGTCCTTGGGGCGGCCGGGCAGGTGCACCTCGCCGGCCGAGATCATGCTGGTGACGCCGCCGTTCAGGGTCGACTCGATCCAGCCCAGCTGGTTCTGGCGCGGCGTCCAGTCGCCGAACACCGGGTGCACGTGGCTGTCGATCAGGCCCGGGGCCAGGCAGGTGCCGCGGGCGTCGATCACGGTGCGGGCGCCCTCGGTGTCGCAGTCCTTGTAGCGGCCCACGGCCGTGATCAGGCCGTCATGCACCACCACGGTGTCGGCGTCGAGGATGGGGTGGTCCAGATCGCCGGACAACAACAGACCGATGTTCTGGATGACGACCTTGCCGGACTTCTCGCCGGCGACTGCTTCTGCCATGGTGTGCTCCTGTGGGGGTGAATATGCCGGCACCCGCCACGGGCTGCCGGCTGGAAATCGGTCAGCCCGTCAGCTTGTCGGCGCGGGGGGCGAGGTCGGGGGGGCGGCGGGCGCCACCGCCCGCAGCACCGTGTCGATGACAAACTCTTCCCAATGCGCCAGTGCCTCGGGCGCCTCCAGGTCTTCGCCCAGGAAGGCCGACAGCGTGTGCCGATTCGACATGTAGAAATAGCCGTTGGCGGCGATCAGCAGGTACAGGTCGCGGGCCGAGATGTCGAGCCGGAACAGGCCCTGGGCCTGGCCGCTGGCCAGCAGCTGGCGGATGATCTCGATGGCCGGGGACGAGTATTCGCGGGCGCGCACCGACTTCACGATGTGCCGCCCCTTGTGCAGGTTCTCGGTGTTGAGCAGGGTGACGAACTCGGGGTGGCGCCGGTAATAGCCCACCACGAAGCGGACCACCGCCTGCAGGGCCTCCAGGGGCTGGTCGGGGCGCAGGTTGAGCTGCTCCTCGGCCTCGTTCATGCGGCGGTAGATTTCTTCGATGACCTCGATGTAGAGGCCTTCCTTGCTGCCGAAGTAGTAGTAGATCATGCGGTCGAAGGATTTCGCCGCCTTGGAGATCTTCTCGACGCTGCCGCCGTCATAGCCGTAGCGGGCGAACACCTTGATGGCCGCCTTGAGGATGTTGTCCCGCGTGGTCTGGGCGGCCTGCTCGCGCACGCCGACTGTGCGTCGGCCGGTGGGGCTCTTCTTCGCAGCAGTGCGGGTCTTTCTGGGGGTGGCCGACATGGTGGGGTCCAGAGCAAGGGCCGGGCCAGCCCGGGCGGGCCGGCCTGGTCAGGGGGTCACTGTTCAGCGAAAGCGCGTTCGATCACGAAGTCGCCGGGCTTGGTGGTGTTGCCTTCCTTGAACCCGCGTGCTTCCATCATGTGCTTGAGGTCGCGCAGCATCTCGGGGCTGCCGCAGATCATCACACGGTCTTCGGCCGGGTTCAGCGCGGGCAGGCCCAGGTCGGCAGCCAGCTGGCCGTTCTCGATCACGGTGGTCACGCGGCCCTGGTGCTTGTAGGCCTCGCGGGTCACGGTGGGGTAGTACTTGAGCTGCTTGCTCACCATCTCGCCGAGGAACTCGTGCTTGGGCAGTTCTTCGGTGATGTAGTCGTGGTAGGCCAGCTCATTGACCTGGCGCACGCCGTGCACCAGCACCACTTCCTCGAACTTCTCATAGGTGTCAGGGTCGCGGATCAGGCTCAGGAAGGGGGCCAGGCCAGTGCCGGTGGACAGCATGTACAGGCGCTTGGCCGGCAGCAGGTAGTCGATCAGCAGGGTGCCGGTGGGCTTCTTGCCGACGATGATGCTGTCGCCCACCTGGATGTGCTGCAGGCGCGAGGTCAGCGGGCCGTCTTGCACCTTGATGCTCAGGAACTCGAGATGCTCTTCGTAGTTCGGGCTGACGATGCTGTAGGCGCGCAGCAGCGGCTTGTTGTTCACGCGCAGGCCGATCATCGTGAAATGGCCGTTGGAGAAGCGCAGGCCGGGGTCGCGCGTGGTGGTGAAGGAGAAAAGGCGATCAGTCCAGTGGTGGACCGTCAGCACGCGTTCTTCGTGAAAAGCACTCATGGATTTCAGATGGCAATGGTGGATAAACAGGGGCTGCCGAGGCGGTGAGGGGGCCTATTTCGGGCCCCGGCAACACCTCGAACATCGCATTCGCAACCCTCCATTGTTCCGCAAGTCGGGAAAGCCCGGGTTTTCAGGGCTTCGCCAAGCCTTTCAGGCAGGCACCGAAGCGGGGCATGGACGGGGTTCTGCATCAAAAAGGGGCTCCTGGTGAGGCCGTTCCGGCACCCTTGCGGGGCACGCGAAAATACGGTTGCGACAACAGATTCGATAGGCTACATTGTGCCGGAAATGTAGTGAACACCACATTTTTATTCGGTGAATGCTACACAAACGGGATGGCCTCCACAAGCTGTCTTTTCGAGCCTTCGAAGTGCCCCTCAGGGGCCTGGAAATTCGGACCCCGCGATGACTGAACACACCAAGACCGACGGCCTGCCCGGCCTCGAATCGCCAGGCCTGCCACCGCTGGCCGAGCGGGCCCGCCCGCGCAACGAACGCATGAACACCGCCAAGGTCGAATGCAATGCCTGCCCGGTGCTGTGCCAGATCTCCGAGGGCCGTGCCGGCGCCTGCGACCGCTATGCCAACCAGGCCGGCACGCTGGTGCGACTCGACCCGGTGGTGTTGCTGCGCCGCACGCTGGAGGCGGGCGAGACGGCGCTGGTGCCTTTTGCCGGGCGCAGTGCCGACAATGCCGGCCGCACCGACAACGCCGACACCCCTGCCGCCGAGGCCGTGCCGGCCTGGTCGGGCGATCTGCTGCTGGCCGACCAGGTGTTCGTGACCGGCGTCGGCTCGTCCACCACCTACCCCGATTACAAACCGGCGCCCTTCATCGTGGGCTCGCAGGTGCAGGGCGTGGACATGGTCACCGTGGTCACCGAGGGCATCTTCAGTTACTGCAGCTTCAAGGTGAAGATCGACACCGACCGCTTTCTGGGCGCCGAGCAGGCCAATGTGCGCTGCAAGGGCGAGGTGGTGGGCCACGTCACCACGGCGGAGTACGGCTCACAGATGCTGTCGCTGGGCGGGGTGCACCACCTCACCGGGGGCAGCAAGAAAGAAGGGCGCATCACTGCCGAGATGATGCAGGCCCTGGGCAACAAGCAGGCGGTCGAGTTCACCATCGACGGCGGCTCGCAGATCGTCATCCAGGCCGGCCGGGCGCCCATCGTCAACGGGGTCGAGGAGCAGCGCATGCGCGTGGGCTGCGGCTCGGCGGCGGTGGGCATCTTTGCGCGTCAGCTGTTCGGCCTGGCCGACGAGGTGGTGGTGGTCGACGACCACATCACCGGCGTGCTGACCGAGCACCAGGCTGGCCGCTGTCTCGACATGCGGCCCTCGGGCATCCAGATGCTGGGGCGCAAGTCCACCCCGGGGCGCTACTTCCAGGTGGCTAATCCCGGCACGGGCTGGGGCGGCACCGACATCGCCGACCCGCTGGCCATCATCGAAGGCTGGAACGCCGAAGTCGCCTGGCCCGGCCTGCGCCTGCTCATGACCAGCACCACCGGTGAGCACGCCAGCTGGTATGTGCTCGACGAGCAGCTGCGCCCGGTCGAGACCGAGATGCCGGCCGAGGTGCGCCGCATCGTCGAGCGCATCGGCGAGAACTGCGAGCCCTCGCTGGCTTCGGTGCTGTTCCTGGCCGGGGCCGGCGGCAGCCTGCGTGCGGGCGTCACCGAAAACCCGGTGCTGCTCACCCGCTCCATCAAGCAGGCCCTGGTGAATGTCACCTGTGGCGGGGCACCGGCCTATGTGTGGCCGGGTGGCGGCATCACCGTGATGGCCGATGTGCTGCGCATGCCCGACAACAGTTTCGGCACCGTGCCCACGCCCGCCATCGTCGCGCCCATCGAGTTCAGCATGCGCCGCAGCGATTACGCCGACCTGGGCGGCCATGTGGACCAGATCCGCTCCCTGGCCGAGGTGCTGTCGCGCGGCGCCTGGCACAACGAGGGCGCACCCCAGGCCCTGCAGTGGCAGCGCCAGCCCGATGCCAACCCCTGGCCCCTGGGCCGTCCGCCCCTGCTGGGTTGAGGTGCATCCCATGCAAGCCACCCGACAGGCCCTCGAAGGCGAACGCTGGCACTTTCAGCATGGCCCCATCGACCTGGTGATCGCGGCCGAGGGCCAGGCTCCGGCCGTGGCGCAGGCCCACGAGCAGGCCTGGCAGCGCTTTCAGGGCCTGCTGGCCGAGCTGGTGGCCGAACTGCCCGCGCTGCGCGAGCCGGTGGGGGGGGCGTGCCCGCTGCGGGGCCCGGTGGCTCGCCTGATGTGGCAGGCCTGCCAGCCGCACCGTCAGCCTTTCATCACCCCCATGGCGGCCGTGGCCGGGGCTGTGGCCCAGACCGTGCTCGAGGCCTATCGCCAGCCCGGGGTGCGCCGCGCCTGGGTCAACAACGGCGGTGACATTGCCCTGCACCTGACACCGGGCCAGTCGGCCCGTGTGGGCCTGTACGCCGATCTGGCCCGGCTCGATGGCGCCCAGTTGCTGCACGGCCTGAGCCTGGATGGTCAGCTTGAGATTCAGGCCCACTGGCCGGTGCGGGGTGTGGCCACCAGTGGCTGGCGCGGCCGCAGTTTCTCGCTCGGCATCGCCGACAGCGTCACGGTGCTGGCGGCCACGGCCGCCCAGGCCGATGCCGCCGCCACCGTGATCGCCAATGCGGTGCAGGCCGAGCACCCAGCCATCGAGCGCGCCCCGGCTCACACGCTGCGTGACGACACCGACCTGGGCGCGCGCCTGGTCACGGTGCACGTGGGCCCGCTGCCCGCAGGGGTGGTGGCCGGTGCTTTGCACCAGGGCTTGAAAAAAGCGGAAGAATTGAGGGCTGCGGGGCTGGTATGGTTCGCCTTGCTCTGCTGCCAGGGACAGAGCCGGGCCACCGGCGGGCCCAAAACCCTGGATGGCCCGGCACAGCCCTTGTGCCTGGCCGATCCGGCCGAAGTTGGTTCAGTATTTGCTTAACGAAATGCACAGGCTCACAGCATGATCGACATCCGACGCGTTTTCACCCATGTTGAAGAAATCCGGCACGAATTCGGGCCTCCGGTGGCCGTGCCGCTCCAGCGTGGTGCCATCGGCGCCGTGCTGACCAACCCCTTCGCCGGTCGCTACGTGGAAGACATCCTGCCCATGATGGAGGCGCTGCAGGCCGTGGGGTTGGACATGGCGCAGCGCCTGCGTGCCGCCATGGACGTGCCGGTTGAGCGCATCGAGGGCTATGGCAAGGGCGCCATCGTGGGGGCGGCCGGTGAGCTGGAGCACGGCGCGCTGTGGCATGTGCCCGGTGGCTATGCCATGCGCGAGTTGCTGGGCTGGAAAGGCGATCGCGATGCCTATAAAAAAGGCCAGGCCGAGGTCAAGACCGGGCAGCCTGCCAATGCACTGGCCATCGTGCCGTCCACCAAGAAGGTGGGCGGACCTGGGGCTGCGTTGGATGTGCCGCTCACGCACATCAACGCCAGCTATGTGCGCAGCCATTTCGACGCCTTCGAGGTGCGCGTGCCCGGTGCGCCGCGTGCCGACGAGATCGTCTTCATCCTGGCCATGAGCACGGGCCCGCGCGTGCATGCCCGCGTGGGTGGCTTGAAGGCCGCCGACATCAGCCTGTGGGACGGTCTGCGCTGAGCGCTGCCTTTACCCTGTCCAGAACACCGAGCCCGAGGAAACACCCCATGTCTGCCAAGATCCGAAAAATCATCGTGCAAGTCGACGAAGTCCGCCGCGAAATGGGCCAGGACGTGCAACCGCCCGTGCGCAAGGCCCTGGCCATGGCCGTGATCGAGAACCCCTTTGCCGGCCGCTACGCCGAGAACCTGGACGAGCTGGTCGCCATCGGCGAAGAGCTGGGCGGTCTGCTCGGCGAACGCTGTGTCAAGGCGCTGGGCATCACGCCGGCGCAGGCCCAGAGCTACGGCAAGGCCGCCATCGTGGGCGAGGCCGGCGAGTTGGAGCACGCCGCCGCCATCCTGCACCCCAAGCTGGGCGCGCCGCTGCGCGTGGCCGTTGAAAAGGGCGCCGCCCTGGTGCCCTCGGCCAAGAAGCTGGGCGGCCTGGGCACGGCCATCGACGTGCCCCTGGGCCACAAGGATGCCGCCTACGTGCGCAGCCACTTCGACGCCATGGAGGCGCGCGTGGCCGATGCCCCGCGTGCCAACGAGATCGTGGTGGCCGTGGTGGTCACCGACAGTGGTCGCCCGCTGGCCCGCATCGGCGGCCTGCAGGCCCATGAGATCAAGGGCCAGGACGGTTTGCGCTGACCCTCGCCTGCCCACCCTTGCCCATCCTCACTCCCGCTTGTTCTGCTTTTCCGCTCATCTCACCCCCACCCCCAGGAGAGCCCCCACCATGAAGCTGACCCCCCACCTCATCCGCACCACCGCCCTGCTCAGCCTGACTGGCGTGCTGGGCACGGTTCACGCGGCCGATGTCATCAAGATCGGTGAAATCAACAGCTACAAGGCCCAGCCCGCCTTCCTCGAGCCCTACAAGAAAGGCATGGAGCTGGCGATCGCCGAGATCAACGCCGGTGGCGGACTGCTGGGCAAGAAGGTCGAGCTGATCAGCCGCGACGACAACGCCAGCCCGGGCGACGCCGTGCGTGCCGCTGAAGAGCTGCTCTCGCGTGAGAAGGTGGACGTGCTGACCGGCTCCTTCCTGTCGCACATTGGCCTGGCGCTGACCGATTTCGCCAAGCAGAAGAAAGTGTTCTTCCTGGCCGGCGAGCCGCTGACCGACAAGATCGTCTGGCAGAACGGCAACCGCTACACCTACCGCCTGCGCCCCTCCACCTACATGCAGGTGGCCATGATGGTGCCCGAGGCCGCTGCGCTCAAGAAAAAGCGCTGGGCCCTGGTGTTCCCCAACTACGAATACGGCCAGTCGGCGGCGGCCACCTTCAAGCAACTGCTCAAGGCCGCCCAGCCCGATGTCGAGTTTGTGGCCGAGCAGGCGCCCCCGCTGGGCAAGGTCGATGCCGGCTCGGTGGTGCAGGCCCTGGCCGATGCCAAGCCCGATGCGGTGTTCAACGTGCTGTTTGGTGCCGACCTGTCGAAGTTCGTGCGCGAGGGCAACACCCGCGGCCTGTTTGAAGGCCGCTCGGTGGTCAGCCTGCTGACCGGCGAGCCCGAGTACCTCGACCCGCTCAAGGACGAAGCCCCCAACGGCTGGATCGTCACCGGCTACCCCTGGTACGGCCTCCAGACGCCTGAGCACAAGGCTTTCCTGAGCGCCTACCAGGCCAAGTTCAACGATTACCCGCGCCTGGGCTCCATCGTGGGTTACAGCGCCATCAAGTCGCTGGCCGAAGGCATCAAGAAGGCGGGCAGCACCGACACCGAAAAGCTGGTGGTCTCGTTCAAGGGCCTGCAGGTGCCCACTCCGTTTGGCCGCATCACCTACCGCACGGAAGACAACCAATCCACCATGGGCGGCTTCATCGGCCGCACCAAGAATGAAGGCGGCAAGGGCGTGATGGTGGACTACCGTTACCTTGATGGCGCCAAGTTCCAGCCCAGCGCTGACGAAGTCAAGAAAATGCGTCCGGCCGACTGAGTTCGGTTGAAGGTCGGGTGATCAACGCGGCGCCGCTGGCGCCGCCGTCCCCTGGCGGGCTGAGCCGCCGGGTGTGACACGTCCTGAGGGTTTTGGCATGGGCTTTTCGAGTTTCGTGGTGCAGCTGCTCAACGGCTTGGCGGGGGCATCCTCGTTGTTCCTGGTGGCTGCGGGTTTGTCGCTGATCTTCGGGGTCACGCGCATCGTCAATTTTGCGCACGGCTCCTTCTTCATGCTGGGCATCTACCTGGCCTACAGCCTGGTGGGGGCGTTGGGCCACAGCCTGGGCTTCTGGCCTGCGCTGTTGCTGGCGGCGCTGGGGGCTGGCGTGATCGGCGCGGCCGTCGAAATGCTGCTGCTGCGCCGCATCTACAAGGCTCCTGAGCTGTTCCAGTTGCTGGCCACTTTCGCCCTGGTGCTGGTCATCAAGGATGCTGCGCTCTGGATCTGGGGCCCCGAAGAGCTGCTGGGCCCGCGGGCCCCGGGCCTGGCCGGCTCGGTGAGCATCCTGGGGCGCCACTTCCCGGCCTATGACCTGTTCCTGATCGTGGTCGGCCCGGTGGTGCTGGGCCTGCTCACCCTGCTGCTCACCCGCACCCGCTGGGGCACCTTGGTGCGCGCCGCCACGCAAGACCGCGAGATGGTCAGCGCCCTGGGCGTGAACCAGGCCTGGCTGTTCACCGCCGTGTTCGCCTTGGGGGCCCTGCTGGCCGGCCTGGGCGGTGCCCTGCAGCTGCCCCGCGAGCCTGCCACCCTGGAGATGGACCTCAACACCATCGGTGCCGCCTTTGTGGTGGTGGTGGTGGGCGGCATGGGTTCGATCCCGGGCGCCTACGCCGCCGCCTTGCTGATTGCCGAGATCAAGGCAGTGTGCATCTGGCTGGGCGTGGTCGAGCTGTTCGGCTACAGCGTGTCGTTTTCCAAGCTCACCCTGGTGGTCGAGTTCCTGGTCATGGCCGTGGTGCTGGTGGTGCGCCCCTGGGGCCTGATGGGCAAGCCCCAGGCCAACAGCCGCAACACCGGCCTGCCCGAGGCGCCGTTGCGCCACCCCGGCCTCTGGTTCAAGCTGGGCGGGGCCTTGCTGATGGCGCTGCTGGTGCTGCTGCCCTGGCTCACGGCCGATTCGCCCTACCTGTCGGTGCTGGCCATCGATCTGATGATCGCGGCGTTGTTCGCGGCCAGCCTGCACTTCATCATGGGGCCGGCCGGCATGCACTCGTTCGGACACGCCGCCTACTTCGGCATCGGGGCCTATGCCGCCGCCTTGCTGGTGCGCAGCGCCGGCCTGCCCATGGAGCTGACCCTGCTGCTGGCGCCCCTGGTGGCGGCGGCCGGGGCCTTTCTGTATGGCTGGTTCTGCGTGCGCCTGTCGGGCGTCTACCTGGCCATGCTGACCCTGGCCTTTGCCCAGATCACCTGGGCCATCTGCTACCAGTGGGATGGCTTCACCGGCGGCAGCAACGGCCTCACCGGCGTGTGGCCGGCCGAGTGGCTGTCTGACAAGACCCACTACTACTACCTGACGCTGGCCCTGGTCACCGCCGGTGTGCTGCTGCTGCGCCGCGTGCTGTTCTCGCCCTTCGGCTATGCCCTGCGCGCCGGGCGCGACTCGGCCTTGCGGGCCGATGCCATCGGCATCGACGTCAAGCGCATGCAGTGGGTGGCTTTCATCATTGCCGGGGGCTTTGCCGGCCTGGGCGGGGCGCTGTTCGCCTTCTCCAAGGGCAGCATCTCGCCCGAGAGCCTGGCCGTGGGCAAGTCGGTCGACGGGCTGGTGATGGTCTTGCTGGGCGGCCTGCAGACCCTGTCGGGCCCGGTGGTGGGCGCCGTCACCTTCACCTGGCTGCACGACACCGTGGCGCGCAACACCGACTACTGGCGCGCCATGCTGGGGGGCATCATCTTGCTGTTGGTGCTGCTGTTCCCGCAGGGCATCGCGGGCTCGATCAGGCACGCGGTGGAGCATTGGCGCGAGGGGCGCAAGCCGCTCAAGCCCCACACCCAGGCCGGCGCCACAACCCCTGTTTCCGCAACCAAGGAGGCCGCATGAGCCTGCTCAAAGTGTCCGGCCTGGGCAAGGCCTTTGGCGGCGTCAAGGCGGTGGACGGCATCCATTTCGAACTTGCCGCCGGCGAGCTGCTGGCCCTGATCGGCCCCAACGGGGCCGGCAAGTCCACCACCTTCAACATGGTCAACGGCCAGTTGCCGGCCGACAGCGGCTCCATCGTCCTCGACGGCCACGAGCTGGTGGGCCGCAAGCCGCGCGACATCTGGCGCCTGGGCGTGGGCCGCACCTTCCAGATCGCCGAAACCTTCGCCTCGCTCACCGTGGTCGAAAACGTCCAGATGGCCCTGATCTCGGTGGACGACCGGCTGTTCTCGTTCTGGCGCAAGGCCTCGGACCACAAGCGCGACGAGGCCCTGGCCCTGCTCGATCAGGTGGGCATGAAGCCCCAGGCCGACCGGCCCTGCAGCGAGCTGGCCTATGGCGACGTCAAACGCGTCGAGCTGGCGATCGCCATGGCCAACTCGCCCAAGCTGCTGCTGATGGACGAGCCCACCGCCGGCATGGCGCCCAAAGAGCGCAATGACCTGATGGCCCTGACCAAGCAGCTGGTGATCGACCGTGGCATGGCCGTGCTGTTCACCGAGCACAGCATGGATGTGGTGTTTGCCTATGCCGATCGCATGATCGTGCTGGCCCGTGGCCGTTTGATCGCCGAGGGCAAGCCCCTCGAACTGCGCGACCACCCCAAGGTGCAGGAGGTGTACTTCGGCTCCGGCAAGACCTTCGAGAAGAAAGAGACGGCATCGGCATGAGCCAGAGCAGCACCTCCACCCCCGCGCCCCTGTTGCAGGCCCGTGGCCTGGCGGCCTGGTATGGCGCCGCGCAGATCCTCTACGACATCGACCTCGACGTGAACCGCGGCGAGGTGGTGGCCCTGATGGGCCGCAACGGGGCCGGCAAGTCGACCACCCTCAAGGCCTTGATGGGCATGCTGGCCAAGCGCCGTGGCCAGATCGGGTTCATGGGCCAGGACATCTCGCGCAGCGAGCCCCATGTGGCGGCCCGCCTGGGCCTGGGCTTCGTGCCCGAAGACCGGCGCGTCTTCACCGATCTCAGCGTGACCGAAAACCTGGAGGTGGGGCGCCAGCCGCCGCGCCGCTGGCCCGACGGCAGTGCCGCCCCCGAGTGGACGCCCGAGCGCCTGTACACCTTGTTCCCCAACCTGGGCGAGATGCGCCAGCGCGCCGGTGGCCGCATGAGCGGCGGCGAGCAGCAGATGCTGACGGTGGCGCGCACCCTGATGGGCAACCCCTACCTGGTGCTGCTTGACGAGCCCAGCGAAGGCGTGGCCCCGGTCATCGTCGAACAGATGGCGCACATGATCCTGGAGCTCAAGGCGCAGGGTGTGAGCATCTTGCTGTCCGAGCAGAACATGCACTTTGCCGCGCTGGTCTCCGACCGGGCCTATGTGCTTGAAAAAGGCCAGATCCGCTATCAGGCTTCGATGGCCGAACTGGCCGCCAACGAAGAGGTGCGCCGGGCCTACCTCAGTGTGTGACAGCAGGCGGGGCGGCACGGCTCCTGCTTGCCCGTGCCTGTGTTCAGGCCTGCGTTTGCGCTTGTGCCGTGTGTTGTTGTCCCCCTCATCCCAACCCCCAGGAGTGATGCCATGTCTTCTCAGTCTTCGATGTCCCAACGCCGCCAGTTCCTCCAGTCTGCCGCCTTCCTCGGGCTGGCGGGTGCCGGCCTGACGCAACGCGCCTTTGCGGCTGCCATCAAGCCCGGTGCCGACAGCGCCCTGATCGTGGTCGATGTGCAGAACTGCTTTGTGCCCGGCGGCACGCTGCCTGTGGCCAAGGGCGACGAGGTGGTGCCGGTGATCAACCGCATCGCCCCCGCCTTCGAGAACGTGGTGGTCACGCAGGACTGGCACACCCAGGCCCACGCCTCGTTTGCCAGCAGCTACCCCGGCAAGAAGCCTTTTGAAACCACCAAGCTCAGCTACGGCCAGCAGGTGCTGTGGCCTGACCATTGTGTGCAAGGCACCGACGACGCCGCGCTGCACAAAGACCTCAAGGTGCCGCAGGCCCAGATCATCCTGCGCAAGGGCTTCCACCAGCACGTCGACAGCTATTCGGCCTTCGAAGAGGCCGACCGCAAGACCGCCACCGGCCTGGCGGGCTACCTCAAGGCCCGGGGCATCAAGACCGTGTTCGTGACCGGCCTGGCCACCGACTTCTGCGTGGCCTGGACCGCATTGGACGCGCGCCGCCTGGGCTTCAACACCTATGTGATCGAAGATGCCTGTCGTGGCATCGACCTCAACGGCTCGCTCGAGGCCGCCTGGAAGCAGATGAGCGCCAAGGGCGTCAAGCGCATCCAGTCCAGCGACCTGGCCCTGGCCTGACCTGCTGAAAACCCCCTGTGCGGACCGGGGCGGCCCGGTCACACTGGGCCGGTGTGCGCTTTCGGTTCAGTGAACACTGAATGAATTCAGCACCCGTCCTCCCCCTGCACCGCTTGTCAGATTCGCCATGCCCGCCCCCACCCTTCAAGTCAACGGCCAGGCCGTGACCCTGCCCGACTCGGCCCAGGCCACCTTGCTGCACGTGCTGCGCAACGACCTGGCTCTGAATGGGCCCAAGTACGGTTGCGGCCTGGGTCAGTGTGGGGCCTGCACGGTGTGGGTGGACGGCGTGCCGGCGCGGGCCTGCGTGATCCCGGCCCAAGGGGTGGCCGGGCGCTGCATCACCACGCTCGAAGGCCTGGCCGGTTTGTCGACGCAGCCCGGCCTGCACCCGGTGCAACAGGCCTTCATCGATGAGCAGGCCGCCCAGTGCGGCTACTGCCTCAACGGCATGGTCATGATGGCGGCAGCCCTGCTGGCGCGCGACCCCGCGCCCAGCGAAGCCGCGATCCGCTGCGAGCTCTCACGCAACCTGTGCCGCTGCGGCACCCACGTCGAGATCGTGCGCGCGGTGCAGCGTGCCGCCGCGCTGCTGCGTGCCGCAGGGGAGGGCCCATGACCCAGCCCATGACCCCGCTCGTGACCAGGCGTGCCGAGATCCCCCAGCACCGCGCCGACTACTTTGCTGCCCAAGGCGTGCTGCTGGTCTGGCGCGACCCGCCCCCGCCCCGAGCCCCCACGCCGGGCCAGCCCCTGGCCGTGCCCAGCAACCCGGCCGAGGGCCCCGAGCTGCTGCTGGCGGTGTGGGACGACGGCTCGGTCACCGGCCTCAATGGCCACGTTGATCTGGGCACCGGCATCGGCACCGCGCTGGCGCAGATCGTGGCCGAAGAACTCGACGTGCCCATGGCGGCGGTGCACATGGTGCTGGGCGACACCACGCGGGCGCCCAACCAGGGCGCCACCATCGCCAGCGCCACGCTGCAAATCCATGCCCAGCCGCTGCGATTGGCCGCCGCCCAGGCCCGGCAATGGCTGTTGGCCGAGGCCGCAGCCCAAGCGGGCTGCCCGCCCGAATCCATCACGCTGCGCGATGGCCTGTTGCAAGGGCCCGGCCTCACCGAGGCCTGGCCCCTGGGCCGGCTGCTGCAGGGCCGCCAGGCCTCGCTGCGGCTGGACCCGGCCACCCCCACCAAGCCTGCGGCCGACTACCGCGTGGTGGGCCAGTCGGTGCCGCGCGTGGACATCCCGGCCAAGGTGCAGGGCCAGGGCGGCTATGTGCACGACCTGCGCCTGCCCGGCATGCTGCACGGGCGGGTGGTTCGCCCGCCCTACGCCGGGGCCGACCACGGCGATTTCATCGGCAACACGCTGGAGTCGGTCGACGAAGCCTCGGTGGCCCACATCCCCGGCCTGCGGGCGGTGGTGGTGATCCGCGATTTCGTGGGCGTGGTGGCCGAGCGTGAAGAGCATGCCGAGCAGGCCCTGCGCGAGTTGCGTGTGCGCTGGAAGCCCTGGCCCGGCCTGCCCGACCTGGGTCAGCCCGAGGCCGTGCAGCAGGCCTTGCGCAACAACCCCGCCACCCAGCGCCGCCTGGTCGATGAGGGCGATGTGGACGCCGCCCTGGCGCAGGCCGCCCAGCCCATGCCGCGCACCTATGTCTGGCCCTACCAGTTGCATGCCTCGCTGGGGCCTTCGTGCGCGGTGGCCCATTGGCAAGCCCAGCAAGCCCAGCAGACGCAGGACAGCGGCCCCCGCCTCGCCGTGTGGGCCGGCACCCAGAACCCCCATGTGCTGCGCGCCGATCTGGCCCGGCTGATGGGCCTGCCCGATGTCGCCATCGACCTGGTGCGGCTGGAGGCCTCGGGCTGCTATGGCCGCAATGGCGCCGACGACGTGGCCGCCGATGCGGCCCTGCTGTCGCGGGCCGTGGGCGCGCCGGTGCGGGTGCAGCTCACCCGCGAGCAAGAGCACCTGTGGGAGCCCAAGGGCACGGCCCAGCTCATGCAGGTGCGCGGCGGTCTGAACGCCGATGGCTCGGTGGCCGGCTACGACTTCGAAACCTCCTACCCCAGCAACGGTGCGCCCACGCTGGCGCTGCTGCTCACCCGCAGCATCGAGCCCACTGCGCAGGCCTACGAGATGGGCGACCGCACGGCCCGCCCGCCCTACGATTACGACAACCTGCGCGTGGCCGTGAACGACATGCCGCCCGTGATCCGTGCCTCGTGGCTGCGGGGCGTGTCGGCCCTGCCCAACTCCTTTGCCCACGAAAGCTACATCGACGAGCTGGCCACTGCGGCCGGTGTCGACCCGGTGGCCTTCCGCCTGCAGCACCTGAGCGACCCGCGCGCCATCGAACTGGTGCAGGCCACGGCGCAAAAAGCCGGCTGGCAGCCCCACACCGGCCCGCGCCTGCAGGCCGACCCCGAGCAGCCCGACTGGCTGCACGGCCAGGGCTTTGCCTACGCCCGCTATGTGCACAGCCAATGGCCCGGCTTCGGCGCCGCCTGGGCGGCCTGGGTGGCCGATGTGGACGTGAACCGCAAGACCGGCGAGGTGCATGTGCGCCGCGTGGTGGTGGGGCACGATGCGGGCCTCATGGTCAACCCCGCCGGCATCGAGCGTCAGGTGCATGGCAACGTGGTGCAGACCACCAGCCGGGCCCTGAAGGAGCAGCTGCAGTTCGAGAACCCGCTGCCCCCGCTGGGCACACCGACCCCGGCGCATGCCCAGGCGCCTGTGCTGGCCAGCCGCGACTGGGGCAGCTACCCCATCCTCAGCTTTCGCGAGGTGCCGGTGGTCGAGATCGTGCACATGCCGCGCCCGGGCGAAGCCCCGCTGGGGGCCGGCGAATCGTCCTCGGTGCCCGGCACTGCGGCGATTGCCAATGCCATCTTCGATGCCACTGGCGTGCGCTTCCGGGCGCCGCCCTTCACGCCCGAGGTGGTGCGCGCCGCGCTCAATCCCTTGCCCCCCGCTGCACAGGGGGCGGGGGCCGAAGCCCCGCCCCAGGCCTTGCCGGCGCCGGTGCCCGCCGGTCTGCCGCCGGGCGCGCTGCTGCCGCGCTCGCGTCGCCCCTGGGCCCGTGTCGGGGCGCTGCTGGCGGCGGGCGTGGGCATCGGCCTCGGCGTGCTGGGCTGGCGCCCGGCCATCGCGCCGGTCCAGAGCGCGGGTGGGGCTTCGGTCTACAACGCCGCCACGCTGGAGCGCGGGCGGCTGCTGGCTGCGGCGGGCGACTGCGCGGTGTGCCACACCGCGCCGGGGGGCGCCGTCAACGCGGGCGGCCGCGCCATGGACACGCCCTTTGGCCGCCTCTACACCAGCAACCTCACGCCCGACCCCGAGACCGGCCTGGGCCGCTGGTCCTTCAGCGCCTTCCAGCGCGCCATGCGCGAGGGTCTCTCACGCGATGGCCATCACCTGTACCCGGCCTTCCCCTACACCGCCTTCGCCAAGATGAGCGATGACGACCTCACCGCGCTGTACGCCTGGCTGATGTCGCAGCCCCCGGTGCGGGCCGAAACCCAGGCGCCCGAGATGCGCTTTCCCTTCAACCAGCGCTGGCTGATGGCGGGTTGGAACGCGCTCTACCACGACCCCCAGCTCTGGCAGCCAGAGCCCACCCAGAGCCCCGAGTGGAACCGGGGCGCCTACCTGGTGCAGGGCCTGGGCCACTGCGGCGCCTGCCACACCCCGCGCAATGCGCTGGGCGCCGAGCAGGGGGGGGCGGCCTTTCTGTCCGGCGCGCTGATCGATGGCTGGGAGGCCCCCGCGCTCACCGGCCTGTCGCGCGCCCCCGTGCCCTGGACGGCGCAGGCCCTGTACGACTACCTGCGCCATGGCCACAGCGCCCAGCACGGCGCCGCACTGGGGCCCATGGCCCCGGTGGTGCGCGAGCTGCAGGCCCTGCCCGACAGCGACATCCGCGCCATGTCCACCTACCTGGCCAGCTTCAACCCCGCCACCCCCGACGCCCCCGAGCGCGCAGCCCGCCAGGTTGCCACGGCCGCCGCCCAGGCCCCAGCCCCGGGCCGGGTGCAGCGCCTGTTCGAAGGCGCCTGCGCCGCTTGCCACCACGACGGCGACGGCCCGCGCCTGCTCGGCGCCAACGTGCCCCTGGCCCTGAGCAGCAAGCTGCACAGCGAGCGGCCCGACAACCTGCTGCGCACCCTGCTGCACGGTGTGCGCGAGCCCGCCACCGCCGAGCTGGGCTTCATGCCCGCCTTCGACCAGGCCCTGAGCGACACCCAGATCGTCGAGTTGGTCGGCTGGCTGCGCCAGCGCTATGCGCCGGGGCAGCCAGCCTGGGCGGATCTGCCAGGGGCGCTGGCGCGGCTGCGGGCGGC
>Ga0209913_1000363_pt1 | contig 40844 bp, 51 predicted proteins | sample PersoiDNA2013203_FD_185805 | JGI IMG/M metagenome (GOLD analysis project Ga0209913, IMG submission 185805) | Permafrost soil microbial communities from the Arctic, to analyse light accelerated degradation of dissolved organic matter (DOM) -... | ecosystem: Environmental > Terrestrial > Soil >...
GGAGTTACGTATAGCTGCTGGTCTTGATCATCTCTGACTTGGACCAAAACAGTCATTTATCTAACAATGGTGCGGTCTAGAGGATTAAGAACGTTTCAATCCAGTTCTCAGTTTGTCTATATTGGAGGGTAATTAGGGCTTAAACAACTGGCAGCTAAGGGTAGAGACTTGCCTCATAGGCCCTAATTTGGCGTTCCCTTAAGCCGCCTCTGGTAAAAAAGTATAAATCGTGACGCTAAATAGCAGACGTTCATAATCGACACTAAGGGCCCATAAGAGACCTTCGACTTGCCGTTCCAATTAAATATCGGCATGATGCGCATATGAGTAAACTTAATTCACAACTTGGTTAGAGCACATGCACATCGAACGAACTCGAAAATATCTTCACTGGCTGATTCCTTTGTCCATTGTGGGCAGTCTGTCGATTTTTGCTTCTACGTTCTTGACGTACTCGCTTGCTCACTCCGACCACAGGGTGGGTAGTTACACTCCAGCAATTCTAGGGGTGTTGTCCTTTGCTATCTTAATGACCAGCATTAGTTACTTATCACTTCCCGGTCCAAGAAGTTGGGTTCGTTTCTTCACTGCTGTAGGTATTGCCATTCTTGAAAGTATGGCCTTTTATTTTCTCCTGATGTTGCAACTAGTGAATACATTTGGCTCATGACTACAACTTATCACATAGGACATATGCAATACTTTTAATTCAGCCTCGTTAGTGAATAATCCTAATCTAATACTGCACTGACCTCATATAAATAATTGGTAACCAAAATGCATATCTATCGCATTATTGTCTTTTTAAGTTTGCTTGCCTCTAGCCTTTCAAATGCTGGGGAACAAGCAATAATTCATGTTGAAAACGGTGTAGATTATTTAGTACCTAAAGACAGTCCGGTGAAGCTTGCTAGTATTGGTCAGTATAATTTAGTTAACTTTGAAGGCCAGTTCATTCTTACTGGGACCTATCACTATGGCTACCTTAATGCAGATGTGCCTGAAGCTGATGCAACTTATAACATTTTGGAGTTGTATTTTTTGCCAGATCAGAAGATTGCAAATCAATTACCTTATTGGAAACAGCGCGGCAAAGTACATGAGATGTGGTTTAGTAATCGAGACGAATTTATAAATGCTGTTATTCCAGAGAAGATTGTGGAGCAGCTAAAGCGTAAAGAAAAACTATCTGTTACTGGCAAGGTATCTATCCTAGTTAACGACTATCGGGTAAGCATAGAATGTGACTACCCAGGTTATTCAGTAAACTTCATTTCAGTTTATAAACCCAGTAACTTCCACGTAGGGAGCGCTTCGATTCAACAATATGGTTGCTAGATAATGAATAAATGGAAATTATCATTTTTTATAATACTAATCGCTTTAGTTGTTACTAATAGTTTTTGGCTTTATAAAGCTATTGACGCTGGCGTCACATACACATATCAACAAGTCACTCTTGATGAAAAAACAAAAGCAGTAGAAATGCTTGGTGCTTTGCTAGTCAAGAATGGTCAGCAATACACAAAAAAAGATGTCCTTTATATTCTGCGCCAGCTAAATAAAGACGCCTTCATTGTTGAGCAAGAAAACCTAATCAATATTGAAGGTGTTAAGTTCATATTCATCAATGACAAGCTGTCGGAGGTCAAGGGATGAGTCAGCATAGGGTCGGCAGTGAAGATTTTCAGTGTCGGCTTTTGAGTGGTGCAATTTCTCATGCTTGCCGTTCCTATAGATAAACGGCATGATGCTCATATTAGAGATTTTCTAAAACTTCGGTAGGCATAAAGCAATGGATGTAAGTAAACAAGATTGGCGGCTTCAGGGTCAAGAAAAATACTTGTTGGGTGTTACATTAAAATTTGGCAGTTGGTCATCAAATAACCTAAAAAACGACCATGACCATTGTGAGTTTTGTTCTGCTAAATTTGCGCCATCAACGGGTCAAGATACATTACACGAAGGCTACTCTACAATTAACAATTATCACTGGATTTGCGTAGAGTGTTTCAATGACTTTTCTAAACAATTTAATTGGGTGGTTATAAATTAATGTTTAATCCTACCCATCATTCAAGCGTTACACTAACAATGCTCTTAACTTCAAACAATAGACATTAAAACCTTGAAGCCTCGTTATTTTGCTGTTGCTCAATACACTGTTCTAGCCGTTTTTCTGTGGGCTAGTTGGGTCGTACTTCTATGGCCCCTTAATAATGCTTTAGGGCTACTTATGTCTATGTTTGCCCAGAACAATACAAACCGAATATTTTTTATTTTCTTTGCTATTGCACCTATTATTGTTACTTTCTTAAGTGTAGCTTTTTATTTTTCACGTTCAAGCATGTCTCCATTATCTACTTGGCTGGTCATTGTCTCTGCTATCTGTTTTGTTGTGGCTATTTGGTTATTTGATTATTCACTTATTTTAGGTTTTGGGTTGGGTTTCGCATTTTCAGTTTGGTCACGATTTACACCTGTACCAACTGAGAGCCCATCGTCTGCTTTGTAGAAAATTAAATGTCTCAAAAGGGTCGGTTTTTACCCTTTGACCTACAAAATAGCTTGCTACAAAGCAGACTGTCAAAAAGTAGAATCAACATTATTTTACGAAATTTAACTACCATGTAGCATTATCTATAATTTGGCAATACACAAAACTTTACGAATACCCAAAATTAATACTAAATTTATTAATGCTAAAGGGGGGGCGCCTGGCGGAGGATGCCTCAGCAGTAATTAACCGCTATTTACACAAAATTCGGGACACCTCGAGCGCTGATATCATTTATTTCCTGACCGATACAACCATACACTACACTGATTACATTGGTGTAATCTTCTACCATCGCTACTTTCTTTAAAGCCATATTGTCTTACATTGCTTGACCCGCAGTGATAGCACTTCGTGCCATTACTCGTCTTACAATCAGGGTGTGTTACCCAGTACTGCTCTAATGTTTCCCATTTAAGCCATTTCTGGTTTTCTTTATAGTTCCAGTAAGGCGAGATGATAGGAAGTAAGACGATAAAAGCTATTATCAAATATAGGAAGCCAAAAGCTGCCCAACTGATTAATGTTAAAATGATAGTCACTATGTCAAATGTCATTGAATAATATTCCCTAGCTCAATACAACTAATGTCAGTAAAACAAACCACCATATCGGCTTCTTCTTCCCACCAATTCGTCCATAACGGGCCTCACGTCCAAATAAAACCATCAGGACTTCTTGGTCAGTGATTTCGGGATGTGCTAATTCAAACTTTAACCAATCCTGCTCACGACCATCCCCAGTTCCCGCTAACATTGCTGATGCACTTCTTGGGTCCATTACTGCAAAATCCACCATGCATAAATTATGTTTCATCTCATTTCCTTTTCGATTAATTAACTAAACTGCAAATTTAGTTTCTCATGGGAATTTTTTTACGCAACTCTAGAGGTTAATCATTGGGAAGATTAAGAAATGTCTGGCAGAGACCAATCATTTCTTCAAGATGAATTTTGTTAAGACATGGAAGTGCTAAAGCATTTTATTAATGCCTAGTTTCATAAAAAGAATAAAGTACGTCACGGGCCATGCTAAAAACAACTTGAGCTTTTCCGAAGTAACATTCGCTAGGGTGTTATGCATCGGATGCCATTCAATGAGATTAGGTAGTACTACCTTGTTTAGATAAAACCCCATCGCAAAATAGAAGAAGAATGCCAGCCCACCCAATGCACTTGCATATCCAGAAAGCGCTAATAGCGCAATCCATACGACCAAGCCGATTACCCAATACATAAATGCTGTTCGTAAGCGCGTCCCTTCTTCCACTTGCCCTTGCTCAATTTGATCCATCTTATTATTCCTTATTGATTGAAAGTTAAAAAACAACCATGTTAATCATGGCAGTTCATTCATAACACATGACATAAATGAATAGTATACATTGTAGTTATATATTGTTCATTTTGGCTAGATAGAGCTTCGTAAAAAGGAAGCTCAATGAATATCAAGCAGGGATTTGCACATGCACTAAAACAAGCCAGGAAACAAAAGGGCATGTCACAAGAAAGTTTCTCTGACATCTCAAGCAGAACCTATGTGAGTACATTAGAGCGTGGTTTGTATACGCCTACACTGGAAAAAGTTGATTCATTGGCGCAGGCAATGGGGATCCACCCATTAACCCTGATTACTAATGCTTATTTAGAAGCAGATAAATCAAAAAATCTGGAAGAGTTATTTGAGATCGTGCGGCGAGAGCTTGAATGCAAAAGTTAACCTACATTTAATTTAATACTGATTAAATTTACTTTCTCGCAGAAAGGTATTCCGCCAAATTTAGCGGTTTTATTTGCAAGGCATGCTGATTTTACCGAGGGGATCCTGAGCTTTGGACAAGTTTTAGATCAGGTTTACATTGTTTTTCTATTGCATCGAGTTGAGCTGATAGTCTATTCGCCTCGGTACCATCACCTTCAAATAATGCCCTGACTAGATTGCGTTCAATTTCGTCTCTGCCGCCCCTGATCAGGGTAAATTTATTGGGTGTCATTACAGGCAATTAGAAAATCAAGTCGCGCGATGCTCATTAATTGATACGGTTATTTTCTTCCCCGCTCTGAGGAGTAGGCTAACGAGCGCATCGATGGTTAATTTATCTACTCTTTGATAGACAATATTCGCAATAGTTTTTTTATTCACGGCCAATTTTTCTTCAATCTGGTCATTTGTCAGATTGTTTTCATTGATCCATTGATGCAACTCATTTAACAACTGTTTTTTAATCTCCAGCTTCATCAGAGCCCATCTTCCAAATCGTCAAATTCTTCTGGGTACTCATTAAAATTGTTATTAATCCAAATAAACCCAGGGATGAGAATTGAAAATACAGCGGTAATTAGTATCAATACAACTAAAGGTTTCTCCATGACGGTTTCCTTTTATCTAAAACCTATAAGCTAGCATGAAATTTTATTTGCGCAACTTTAGATGTATTTTAAGATAGCCGTCCTAAATAAACGATTTGTTAACAGCCATTCTCTTTTGCATATTCTCATATTAACTGACCAGTGATTCTCATGGGCACTGACCATTAGTTAAAACTATGCATATTTTTGAATGGCAGCTTTCTGGTAAGCTAATTTAGAGGTTTGATAATTTAATTATAAAAACGCAGGACAAGAAAATATGAAAAGGCAAGTGATTCCAGCCATGTATATCAATCATCATTCGAATAGTATAGAGTCCCATGGGTCTCTATAATTACTGGTTAGATAGCACTTAACAATCGGAGTTGAAGATGAATAAAAAAGTACTAATTAAGGAAAATGTTACAGGAAATGTAATCACCACTGACGAAATCAATCTTAAAGCATTGAATTACGAACCAGATGAAAAAGAATGGTTCGACCTTGCTTGTGAGAATGCCGTCGAAGATGGACTTGTAAACGAAGAAGATAGAGCGAAATACTCAATCACCTTTGTGTAAATATTTATTCAACAAGTCGCTAAAGTTTGTGAGCGCGCAAACTGCCTAACGCTGACCAACCCATGATTCAAACGGGACGCCTAACGGCACCCTTAATTTAAACGATAGCCCCAACAGGAGACAGTCTTTGTCAAAGCGAGATCCAAACAAGACGGCCAGAAACAGGATGATCGAGTCCATCAAACTCAAACTAAGGGCGATGTTACCAGACGTTCTTAAAGAGACTGGATTTGATAATGAGCAATCCCTAAATGCAAAGATCGGAAGCAAGAACGATGAGTTCTTTGATCTAAAAAATGATGTGATTCACAGTCAAGAGGAGTTTGTTTCTCGATGGTTAGATGGCTTAAAGACTAGCGCTTTGGAAGATGGCGTCGCTGCGCATCTCTCAATTTGGAAGCTCTTGAAGGCACATAAGAAATTCCGAGAGTACGCAGTTCTGTTTCTAAAGAGATCATATCTCAAGCGTTTCGATGACCTATCAAAGAATCGTCCAGAGGTCGAGGACGCAGAGCTTTGGATCGGTCAAGAGAACGCGAGCTATGGTCTTCTCGTAAGCCCGAGGTTTAAAAAAGATGCTTGGGAGAACGACAAGAGCGAGATCAGGGCTTTTGCCAAGGCATATTGGACCATTGGGCATGTAATGGCCACTGGGCTAGTTATTCCTGCTAAAGACAAAGTTTTCAAATTTAGTGACATTGAGCAGTATCTTCTATTCTTCCAGGACACCTTAGTCCGAAATTCTGGCTCGAAGTATGAATACGAGATTGCTGGTCACTATTGCGACTATGTCCGAAAACAAACCGATCCGAATCAAGTCCCTCTCCTGATTCCAGAGTTCAGATATGCAGGATTGGAAAAGAAACATATGTATCGCCTCGATTTTCTCGTGATTAATCCGTACACCTTGGACAAAGTCGGATTTGAGCTGTCACCATGGTCTACACATGGATATCTCTCGAAAATCGGTGGATTGACTCAGAAGAAAATCAACGAAATGGCGGCAGAGAATTTTGCAAAGGAAATGAAAAAGCATCGCGCCTACTTCAAAGAGCATTCTGTCATGTGTCTTATATACACTGATGAGGAGCTGAAGGACACGAAAAAGATCTTTGATGAAGACATCGTTCCGCTTCTTGTCCCTGAAAGAACGCAGGTTCAACTTTCCTTCCTGATCATGGAAGAATTCTTTGATGGTTAATAAGTCGTTCCATCGGATCGCCTACAGCGGCCGATGAACTCCAAAGTTCAATGACCGCCTAGGCCCAAAGTGTCGATTATGAGCGTCTGCTATGTAGCGCCACAATTTATATTTTTGCCAATGTCTGCTTAAAGGAACGCCAAGTTAGGGCTTATGAGGCAAGTCTCGACCCATTTGAGACATTCGATTCGCCTTCTATTAGTTACCGCTTCTCGGCCTTATGTGGAGCGCTACATAAGGCCAATTATGTAGATTGCTCGATTACGAGGAGTTGATCCTGTGGATAAGGTAATCAAATTTACATGATTGATTGTGAAATTTCAGCATCCTATGAATAATAATGCTGGAGAATGAGGATAAAAAAAGAGCGCCTTAAAAGCGCTCAAAAAATTAGCCGGGGAGGCCAAGGTGACACAATCAAATACTAACAGCGATATATTGCAAATTTATGATAATTGAGTATTCTCATCTAGTTGACCAGTGACTCTCATGACTACTGAGCATTCATTCACTTTGAAGTAAACTATTCATTATTCTACGCTTTGCCATTTGCATTAATGATCTGCCTTTTCTCACGCCATTCCGTAAGCCGTTCATCATCATATTCGAGCTGCATTGCTAACACTTCTAATTTACTAAGTTTTTTATCGTCTAGCCTGCGGGTTAGTTTGTCGCGCATTCTGCTCAGTAGTCGATCAGCTTCTTCCTCGGTCAAGTTTGAAGCTTTTTCTATATATTCTTCACTAGCTGCATTTATTTTCAAAGGACTCTCCATCACCAAAGTAGCTCTATAAAAGCTTGGAATCAGCAGTATAAGTTATTGCCATTTTGAATGTGTTACACATTTGTGAAAATTATTAATTGAATAGTTGTCATTGATAAGCTGACTTTTAATTAAGAGCAACACAAGATCTGAGGCGACCCCTTTAATAAAGTAAAACGGGAGCCTAAGCCCCCGTCAGTATTACTTAAACAATTACTACGATTAAGCTCGTTCGTTCTTACGACGACGTGATATAAAACCCAATAGACCTAAGCCAGCAAGAAACATCGCATTGCTATCTGCTTCTGGTACGGCTGCAACGGCATCTACTTGTAAAGCAAAATTCATAGGGCTGTTATTGTATCCGCTACCGCTGTTGAAAGCTGTCAGCGCTAATGGATTAGGAGCAACATCTGAAGCAATATAACTAGCACCAGAACTATCTCCTTCAAAAGCTACCCAATATTTACCGGCTGAAACCAGTTGGCTAATATTGTAAACACCATTCCAACCTTCCGTGCCTGAATAATTTGCTGTGAAGCTATTGATCAGACTTCCAACCGTATTATTTACATTGTTACTGTAAAGCGCTACGGTAAAGCTGTCCGGAGCAGAATATCCAGAAGAATCCAGATTTAGGTAAGTTTGAATGGAATTGATAGTTGAATCCTGACTAAAAGTGACTTGGCCAGCAAAGTAATCATTCCCACCCAAAAGATATCCTAGACCGGTTGGATTTGGCGTGCCGGTATCTGCAATGAGTGCCGCATTGGCATGGCTAGCAACAAACATCAATATTGCCAGACTTGCTGTAGTAATTAATTTAAACATAATTTAAATCCTTTCTATTGCGATTATTGAGGCAATGTAATTGAGTTGATTAAAGAAGTCGGGCCAAAACTATCGCTAAAGCCATAAGACTTGATGTCCACTAAACCACTTTGATGAACTTGCACAATCGCCCAAGCATAAGTACGGTCAGTGACAGGATTGAATGTCACACCACTTGTAATGTCAGCAGCAGTCGCATCAAATGGAGAGCCTCCAGAACCAACAATCACTTGGTATGCGCTACCTCCGACAGTAACAGCAGGGGTAGTGGTCGTAGCAGGGGTCGTAAATGTTGGTTTCGACACATTGAAAATATGCTCGTGGCCACAGAAATAAGTAGCTTTATATTGTTCTACCAAACTCCAGAATGTCGCTGCTGAAGCTGCATTCATACCGCTAGGTGCAACTCCAGTTTTGTAAACATAAGCTTTGGCTGGTTTATGACCAAAAATAAAGTTATGTTTTTGACCACGTGAAGATGCACTAGCAAGATCATTGCTGAGCCATACATTCGGTGCCAATCCATCTGCGCCAACTGGGTCTGTATTGATCACAACAAAATGCGAATCAGCTACATCAAAGCTGTAAGATAATTGTTTTTGAGATGTTGCTAAAATATCTGGTGTGGTTGGATCAGAAAAATTTGGATCAAGAGAGTCGCCAGAGAAATTCAAATTAGCCGTTGGGAAAGGGAAACGAGATTTATCAATAATCAAGTCACCCATATTAGCGCGCCAAGCATTTTCGTTAGCTACTTGAGATACTTTGCCTAGTGGTTTTGATTGAACTTCATGGTTACCCGGAACTGGAACAACATAGGTACCAGTTTCTTGTAAGCCTGTAATCATGCCGCGCCAGAATGAATATTGTTGGCCATATTTGTAGAAATCTGAAGTCGCTACATTGGCTGCAGTTACAAGCGCAGGGTCAGCATTACCGTAACCCATAATCATGTCGCCATTAAAAAATAGCATGCTTGGTTTTTGCGTTTGAATAGTGCGCATGATACGTGACCAGGCTTTGGAATTTTGCAACCAAATAGCGTCTTGCGCGGTTTTTCCTACAGTAGCTGGATCTTCGCGAGAATCTCCTACAGTTGAGAAAGTTAAGACAACAGGATCTGCCGCATATGCTTGTGATATACCAGCTAGTAAGCTTAAGGATGCGGCGAGCAGGAAGCCTTTGGATATAATTTTTTTATACATGTTTATTTCCCTTTAAATTAACAAATACTGAATTTAATTGATAGCTCTAAATAGAAGAATGACCAATTGACCAATAGTCAGCTGACACTGATGTTAATTTATTCATGTTGCAGAGGCATGATGTTTTTTTCAGGAAACTAGTCCACAAGACTAGTCCTATAAAAATTATATCCAGGGGGGCACCACAGAATTCGGAGTTTGAAGCACAGCGAGGTTACAGATCTCATTGATGGCAAATGGCATCAGAGTAAACAAATCGAGCGAGGTAAATTCAGTCAGCTACGACCGTTCGGAAATCCTTAGCGTACAATTTTCCCGTTTCATGGGGTGAGCCCCTTATGGCCCCGAAACAGACATTCAATATAACAAAAAATTGCAATCTATTTAGATAAACAACTGAATAAGGAAGTAAGGCAAAACTCAACTTACCTCAACTCGATTACGGCCATTTTCCTTGGCTTGATATAACGCTTGATCCGCACGTGCCAGTAGATTATTCATTTCATCACCAAGCATCAGGCTCGTAATGCCTACGGACATTGTCATATAAATTTCCTGAGGCACTTCATTATCCATATTGAACTGAACCGTTTCTATTGCAGCTCTTATCCGCTCGGCTATTTGTTTTGCTTCTTCAACTGATGTGTCTGGAAGAATCAGTGCGAACTCTTCACCACCAAATCGCGCAAGAAGATCTGAAGGACGAAGTTGTTGTGTGAGTACGGATGCCGCAGCAGATAAAATATCGTCACCCACCAAATGTCCGTATTTATCATTAATTTGTTTGAAATGGTCTAAGTCGGCCAGTAATAATGCCATTGGCTTATTGTCATTAAGTGCCCGTGCAATCTGTCGCTTGAAAAATACGTTCATCCAGCGTCGATTGAAAAGACCAGTAAGACCATCAACGTTTGCTATATATTCCAATTCTTGCTGCTGTCGTATTCCATTAATGATAGCAACATTATCATTGCGTAAGCGCTTCGCTAGTATAAATAACAAATTCCTAGCAAAACCATGTGATGCCCTTACTAGTCGCCAAAGTGTTTCTTCGTTAATTCTTAGAAGGCGGCTATCTCTTTCAGCAACAACATGGGCTGAAGTGTATGCGCCATCGAAAAGGGAAAGCTCTCCAACACAATCTCCTGGTAGAAGATGAATAAAGTGTTCGTTGATTTCATCATCAAGATAAACTTTCAGTGTCCCAGTAAGAACAACATAAAAATATTCATTTCTAGTATTAATTTGAATAAGAGTCTGGTCGGAAAGAATTGTGACTAAATCACATTCAGCTATCAAGTGTTCTAAGTCCTCAACACTTACTCCCCTGAAAATTTTAGAGCGGAGAATAAGCTGATTATCTTTGTCAGATATTTCGGATTTTTGATTTACCATATCTTACTTAAACTGATGAATAATTTGTAGAGTACAAGTCTAACGCTTCTTGAACAATAATTTGTCTTTTAGCTTAGTGTTAACAATTTAATTGTAATTGAAGATCAGTGCTTATAGTAAATTAACAACAGATATGAATGACTACTTTGGCTGAAAGTTGTCATTCAAAAAATATCAAACGTGACAATATCAGCTTCCACCACCTATTATTGACCATCGTCATGGTAAAAAATCAAAGGCAATTAGCTTGTCCTTAGCAAAGCCTCAAACTCATCAATCGGCACCGGCTTACTGAACAAATAGCCTTGATAATTCATACAGCCGTTATCTAACAGGTAATGTCTTTGTTCTGCTGCTTCTACACCTTCGGCAATGACGTTTATATCCAAGCTATGTGCCATGGTAATGATGGTACGTACAATCGTTCTGTCACTGCTATCAGTGGTAATGTCACGTATAAATGATTGATCAATCTTCAATTGATTTAGCGGTAGATTTTTCAGATATTGCAATGATGAATACCCCGTACCAAAATCATCTAATGAGAATTGAATGCCTATTTTGCTGAGTGCGTCCATTTTGATAATAATGTCATTGATGTTATCCACCAACATACTTTCAGTCAGTTCCAGCTTGAGACATGTGGAGTTAATGCCATGGCGTTGTGTTGTTGCCAGCACTTGTTCCACAAAGTCTTCTTGATGGAATTGCTTGGCACTCACATTGACGGCGAGCACCAGGTCTTTAGTAAGCAGGTTTTGTTGCCATATTTTAAGTTGAGCGCAGGCAGCATCTATCACCCATTGCCCTATAGGTAAAATCAACCCTGTTTCTTCTGCTAACGGGATGAAGTTCAGCGGCGAAATAATACCCCGTTCTGGGTGCAGCCAGCGAATCAAAGCTTCAGCACCTTGTGCTTGTCCATTACAATCTACCTGTATTTGATAATGTAATTGAAATTGATTCTGCTCAATTGCTTTGCGTAGCTCATGCCCCATGTCTGCACGGGCAGTGATTATTTCTTGCATCATCGGGTCAAAGAATCGTATGGTGTTGCGGCCTTCGGTCTTGGATTGATACATGGCAATATCTGCCTTTTTTAACAACTCATCTACCACAAATTCGTGTCCATTGAACAAAATAGCGCCGATGCTGGGGGTGCTGTGATACGTGTGAGTGTTTAGCTGATAAGGCTGATTGAGTGTGAGGAGGGTTTTTTCAGCGACGTCTTTGGTTTGAGCTGCGGCTTCAATCACTTGATGGCTTAAGTCTTCTAATAACACGACAAACTCATCACCACCTAAACGGGCTACAGTGTCACCTTCTCGTACACTAGCAGTTAAGCGAGCTGCAACTTGTTGTAGTAGCAAATCACCCACATCATGCCCTAGTGTGTCATTTAGGGTTTTAAAGTGGTCCAAGTCAAGATACAGCAGTCCGCCTCGCTGACTGCTACGGGCACTGGCAGCTAGGGCATGGGCAAGCCTATCAAGCAATAGGCGGCGGTTGGGTAACTGGGTGAGCGGGTCGTAATAGGCTAGATTTATGATTACTTCTGAGGCGGCTTTGCTCTTGGTAATGTCAGTAAATGTGCCCACGTGGTTTCTGACAATGCCTGCTGCATCCTTCACAGCCGTGATGGTGAGATGTCCAGGGTAAACTTCACCGTTCTTACGCTTATTCCGGACCTCACCACTCCATGTGCCTGTATTGTTGACACGGTCCCACATAGCAGCGTATAAACTTCTGTTCTCACGACCTGAGCTAAACATGTGTTGAGTTTTTTTTCCGACAGCATCCTCTGCACTATAGCCTGTTATTTTAATGAAAGCCTGGTTCACACGCAGGATAATGCTATTGGCATCAGTAACAAACATACCTTCTTGAGATTCAAATGCTGTGGCGGCTATTTGAAGATTATTATTCGCCTGAAGGAGTTTCATATCACGTTGATATAATGAACTCAACACCATCATTATGGTTGCCCCTCCTGCAATAAGTATGAATAAGGTAAAGGCAAGTAGTAAATACCAGAGCCTGATATGTAGCTCCTCGCTTCTCTCTTGCGCCTGAATAACTAAATCATCAGCTTTTTTTGATGAAAACGCTGCAATATAGTCCATTCGTGCTTGCAACGCTTCATATACTGAAGTGTCTTTTGTACTAATAGCATAGGCTGCCTCAGTGTTACGTCCATTTACTATGAGATTGATTTGTTCAGCGCGTTCTTTATGCCAGATTCTGGAAAAATCGCGAGCTTCACGGACTTTATCCATATCTCCAAGAAAGTTTGATTCTATTATTGATAGATTGTTATCCAGCGATGCTTCATACTTTTTAATTTCCTGATTAAATGCAGCATGCTCAAAGTTTGCAGGATCTAAGACGGCAGACAGGTTTTCGATTCGTATTTTTGTTATATAAAATCTAGCATCACGTGCAGCGGCACTGACCTTAAATGGATGTTGATTAAATTTAATTGCCTGAGAAGTGAGCTCTGTGATTTCGTTACTGATTTGCAATCCAAGAATAGCCATCCCAACCATTATGGCAATGAAGCCAGTTATGGTGATAATCAGAATGCGAAGGTAAGGTCTTAGTAATAACTTAAGCGACATGGACATCTCAATACCGCTATACAGGTTTCAAAAATGAAATTGTAACACTCTCCCACCAGCCTAAACGCCATTGCCCAGCACCTAAATTGACTTGTAGCCATAAGCCGCAACTTTTCCCCACTTAGTTGCCGTTTCACCTCAAAAGTTGTCATTCCAAGAAATGCAAAACCCGATAATTATGACGAGTATCATCAAGCTCTAGAGATTGATGGCGAGCTATATATTGTCAAAAATCAATATTTTATATAGACTGTTAATCCGTGTGTCCCTTGTTAGAGCCCAGGTCGAGGAGCCAAATACTAAAAGCCCTGCAGCGATGTGGGGCTTTTTCTTTTGTAGTGCTGGCTAGCACTAAACATTAGGAAAAACATGACCGCAGAAACTAATATCAGTCTCAAAGTACCTTTTAACGAAAAGGACCAAGCCAAAGCATTGGGTGCTCGGTGGAACGCTGAGTCTAAACAATGGTATGTACCTCAAGGAGTGGACTCTGCGCCGTTTGAAAAGTGGTTTACAGCTTCAGCTACAGCTATTCCAATTAAAGTCACGGCAAAGTCCACAACACAAACAACTGCTGACCATTCAGCTGAAGATATGGACGCCATCAACGCTAAATTGCGCGATGCTTATGAATTACGTGAGGTTAATGAGTTCTAAATGTATAAAACTCCAATCCTGCTATACCTTAAGAAGCACGGTCAGAAAATAGACTGGGAAATAGCCGCGGCTACCGATATATCGATAACCAATGTTCGGAACACTCTGACAAACCTTTCAAAGCTTGGTGAGATTTCCAGATGCATTGTAACTAGATTCTCAGACGGGAAACCCGTTGAGGGAATGCTATGCCGTATTGCTGGAACTATTCCACCACAGGCACCAGGCCGTAAACCTGGCGTTCCGGTAACGTAATCATCCATGCGCCACGTTTCAAACCTAGCCCTTCCCACCGGCCTGACAAAAGCCCTTTCGCTCAAACAACCCTTTGCATGGCTGATTGCAAATGGCTATCTGCTGGTAGATGACCGTACCTGGGGAACCCAATACCGTGGGCCAGTCCTGATTCATGCAAGTAAGGGACTGTACAAAGAGTATTACGACTACCTTCTATCCAACACTGATATTCCGTTACCAGCCAAAGATAAACTCGAATATGGTGGCGTGGTCGGTATCGCCAACCTCGTGCTTTGCTGCCGACCTGGAGAATTACCTGAAGGCATCAGTCGTGAGCAGCGCGCTCACTTTGGTGGGGTGCATCAGGAATACTTTGGCTTTCTATTTGAACAAGCAACGCCTTTAGCACTCATGCCATGCCGTGGCAAGCTTGGAATATTTGAGATTGACGTTGGTGAACTGTTGGCCGCACCCCCTGCGGCACAGACTGAATTATTTTAGACTTGCGATTATTGCCATGCAAAGAAGTGTTTAAAGCCTCTGATGCCCACTGTATGATGTTCATGAAGAAGTGAGATTTCGACTAGTACAACCCCACAATTAAATAACGAGTAACTAATATAATGCTATATCTAAAGAAATTCGCAAACATACTAACCATTGCCGCAACATTATTTCTGTTGATTGGTTTAGGTTTTGTGATTATAAAAAACCTACCAATTACTGATTTAATTGCACAAGTTGCATTTTGTTATGTGGCCATCGCAGCTTTCAATAAAATTACATTAGGTACGCCAACGTTATGGCATAAAATTTGAAGCATAAAATACTCGCGACATAATGTTTATGCAGCCATTATTGTCGTTCATTCAGTTCAAAGCATGCTATCAGCTAACAATATGCTGGGAAATCCCAATTACTGCTTAGTATAAAAAGCAATCATTGGTCTTAGTTGCAGGACACCTCAAGAGGGTGTCCTGAATTTTCTCACGGAGTTTTTACTTTACCAAAACTCGATACGATTGCGGCCATTTTTCTTTGCTTGATACAACATCTTATCTGCAGTTGCAAAAAGTGATGAAGAGTGTGCATCGACGGCAGGGACGATAGTACTCACACCGATACTAATGGTAACCATATCGCTGACACTTGACTTTTCATGTTCAATTTTCTCATCTAGTACCATATTGCGGCATTTCTCAGCCATTTCTAGTGCTGACTTGGTAGCTGTATCAGGTAATAACATAACGAACTCCTCCCCCCCATAACGGGCAACAAGATCAGTTGATCGCGTCGAAACTTTGCATAGTGCATTCGCAATTCTTATTAAACAATTATCTCCATGCTGATGCCCATAATGGTCATTAAAATTTTTGAAATAATCAATATCCACAACAATTAACGATATAGGCTGCTGGTTACGACGGGCATGTTGCCACTCAGTATCTAGTGTTTGATCGAACAATCGCCTGTTTGCAATGTTGGTCAATCCATCTTGGAATGATAACTGCTCCAATTTTTTGTTAAGAAGAATAAGTTCATCCTCCAATTTCTTTCGTTCTGAAATATCGAATATAAACCCTACAAGTTCTGTGGTAACTCCATCCTTTCTGATGACATGAACTACGTCACGCACCCAAACATAACCTCCATCTGCTTTTAGCGCACGATAATCGGCCTCATGATCAACACCATCCTCTGATTGCGAGATGCAGAAATTCGCAGTTCTCTCCCTATCATCTGGGTGTATTCTATCGATCCAGTCGCCTGCATTTAACCAACTGGCTTGTGTCCAACCTAATAATGCCTCGATTTGCGGGCCGATATAACTAAATTGCTTAGTTCCCCAGTCCAGTTTCCACGGAATCGCTTTTGTCGACTCTAGTAGAGTCTTATATTTGCCTTCATTATCATCTGCTGCATCATTATTAAAAATATCGGTCATGCCTGTGCCTTTTTATAAAATACTGCTCGTAGATTAAACTCATAGCGGCCTAACTCCCTCCATAAACTATCCGATTTTTGGTAGGCAAGTAGTAGATAGGTAAATTGATCGTCTGCTATTTTTCTTGTATTGCTATTGAAGTGATGATTTCTGAACCACTAAATTCCATGTCACATAAATTATTTAACGATTAGCTTATTATTCCAACAACATAAATTTATTACCAGGTGTTGCATGCCCTGCGGCGTCATTAAAGATCAAGGCTTCCAATCCGGAACAACCCCACGAGCCATTTCAAGCGTATTTTTGTTGTAGATAAGGACCGTATCGGCATGCGCGAAGGCCGAGTCGGCGACAGTTAGAGCATACTTGCCGACAAGCGTACCATCACCGTGAATGGTGTGTGCTGGCGTGTAGAGCAAATGTTTGTAAGGTATTCTAAATGCAGTAAAGTGAAATTCATCAAAGGAAATTCTTTTCCCAATAACAATATAACCACCACAGTCCTCAGATATAGGAATGTGTATATGAGGGAAATCGTGAGTTTCAATAAAAATTCCACCCCCACCATATTTGTTCATTAGAAATTCTTTTTTATAATGTTTTGTATAGTCATATTCCATAAGAGCAGTCTGATACTTATCAGATGTAACACTAAAGTTGCTTCCAGTTTCAATCAGCTCAAGCCCGTAATATCCGACATTCTCTTTCGTCGCAGTCACGGTAGGAATTTCAAATCCATCTGGGACTAATAGTGTCCCCATGACGCCAAATACATTAGCGCTGCTGCCACTTACTACTTTTATACCTTGTTCAAGTGCTTCTTGTGCCGTATACCAGTTTGCCCTTACCTTGACCATAGCTGGTTTTTCTTTTGATAGGGTAATGCCATGAGGCTTTGTTATATCGAATTTCCAATTCGTTACTCCCTTTTCTAGAAAGGCCCAATTAGGACCGGTAGTCATGACCGGTTTACTGGTATCTGGCTTCTTGTTCTTGACAGCATAACGAGTTATTTCAACACTTTTAATAATCTCTTCGCGTAACAGGTTCTTATGAAACTTTTGTTCTTTACCAGCTTTATTACTCACAACCGTATCTCCTCAAGACCCATTAAATAACCACACCATTCTTAAAACTAGTCCATCATGCCAATTTTATAAAATAACTTTATATAAAACAGGAATACTTGACATGCTTTTTAAAGGCATTTATCTAACAACTAAACGGCCACAACAGTTGCTGTATCTGAACAACTAAGGCTTTACAACAAGTATTTTTTGCTTGATTAAAGTTATTTCGTTTCTTTTATTATATTCAACTTTATAAACATTTCCTTCGTCATCAAGGCAGTAGTTGGATGCCTCAGCCGCACCAATTATAAATTGCACAATTTTTACATGTTCATTCATTTGGGAAACTCCTTTTAAAATTAAATACGAGTTTTTCAATGCAATAATGTATACATTATTAACCTTACTTTAACATTTTAATACTTACTTCACTGTATATGGCTAGCATATTGTCCTTAATCCATTAGTCTTTTGGCAAATCTACAGACCAAGGTCGGACAGCAACTATTAAGCATTCAAGAAATGTACACGTGACAAGTCTGACGAGTGCCATAATACAAAGTTGGGAAAGCATTAAATCCTCCGCTCAGCGTGACAATTCAGGCATAATCTCTTTAAATTAAATATAGGGAATGCATGGATCTGGATATTCGCACAATCATGGTGATGTTTGCCATGCTATCCCTTATGTTTTTCGGTCTTCTTGAATTGGCAGGGTTGCATGTCGGGAGTATCCGTGGTGTGCAGCAATGGGCAGTTGCAAATTTATGCATCAGCATTGGGCTTAGCTTAGCTTATTTGTATACCTATCCTACATCCCAGCATCACTGGACTATCGTACTTGGAGCAACGCTGATTGCAACAGGGATAAGCTTGCAGCTCTCAGGCATTCAGGCGTTTAAAGAAGAGCGTAGCAACTGGCGTATAGTATTGCTGGTCGTTGGTCTTGCCTTCTTCCAGAACGTTTGGTTCGGAGCTCTTCATCCTGACATTAACTCCCGCGCCATAGCAAACTCTTTCTTATTTGCCATTGTCTACGCCGCTTGTGCTCGAGCGCTTCTCATCAACATTGAACCACCATTGAGAACTGCATACTGGTTTACAGGACTGTCCTTTGTCGTTCTTGCCGTAGTAATGCTAGTACGGGGGATAATGATATGGAAATCACCTTCAGGCAGCTATGGTCTCTATGTACATATACCACTTAACCCATTGTCATTTTTCATCGGTTGCATGATTCAACTTTGTGTGACTTTTGGTTTTTTACTGATGCTGAACTATCGGCTCATTACAGACTTACAGAAAATCGCCTCGCATGACGCATTGACCGGCGCACTAAACCGACGCCGTCTTGAAGAAGAAGCAATCCGCCTGAAGGCCCGCTGTATACGTTCAGGAGAAACGCTAGCAGTCATGATGATAGATATTGACCATTTCAAATCAATCAATGACCTCTACGGACATCCGGCAGGAGATGAGGTGCTACGTCGACTGGCCAGTATCGCACAAACTTCCATACGTCCTGATGATTATTTTGCCCGTTATGGAGGAGAAGAATTCTGCATTCTTCTACGTTCCACAACGGAGAATGAAGCATGGGAATTGGCCGAACGTTTGCGTCAAACTTATGCCCAACTTATTTTGAACATTGGAGAAAAATCCATAAACATCACCGTCAGTATTGGTGTAGCAGATTCAACGCTTATTGGTTTGGAATTCACATCTTTGGTTTCTGCTGCAGATCAAGCACTTTATCGAGCTAAGCAAGAAGGCCGTAATCAGGTAGTCTCTTTTTCAAACTTGCACTAAGCTTCGGTGGTTTGTTTTGATGACTAGTTTGTTTAGATGACTAGTTTGTTTAGATTAGATTCAAAAGCTGCCCATTGCCATATTTCAGAGTTAACCCGCTGATATTTATTAGTATAAATAATAACCAGTTGATACGACTTAGTTATTTTGAGTTATCCATACTAGCTAACACGCCTCTAACTTATCATGTTGACCTTTGCGGTCACGGGCGACTTAAATATGTATTAAAAAAATAGTTAGACTCTGTTAATAGTTTATGTCAACTTTTATATACATATTGCGAATAATGCATAGTAGCTTTACAAATTCAGGTTTTAAAATTCGAAACATATTTCGTCCAGCTAGAACATGAACATTTAAGCTACATTACAGTTTTCCGGATTTAGTGAGACTGGCAAAAGAAGGTATATTCAATCGCTGACTAAAATCTTCGTCAGATTCAATCGACTTCAGCACATCACCTCCTGTTAAAAACCCTCGTTGTTTAGCACTACGATAAGCTGAGTTGGCAAACAGATGCGACCGCCGGTCAAAGTGATGCTCTATTTCATTTGGCTTATCTTGTTCTTTACTCTTAATACCTGATCCGCGTTTCATATTCGGCCCCCATCTATTCGTCTCGCGACAAAAATTTCCGTCATAAACATCAGCTGTTACACTACAACAATGTCACTGTTATACAAATTGCGAGATATATATTGAATCAACACTAAATGCATCCAATCTCTTACAATTCATAAGCTTATCGTATCGTATATAAACAGAAGTACTACAATTTTAAAATGGAATAAAATCGGTAATAAATGGTTAGTTTATATAACCAATTTAAAGCGTATATTACCCAAAGCAGCTATTCAACTAACCATTTATTTTTCTAATGTAATCAAGTAGCTACGAAGGTTATCAGCTTTACTGTCTAAACCAAGTTTCTTGCGGATATTTTTACGGTGGATACTTATAGTTTCAGGTGAAAGTGATAGCGTGGCGGCAATTATTTTGGTAGAAAACCCTTCTCTTACCATGGTTGCCACCTGAATTTCTTTAGGCGTTAAGCTTCTATAAGACGATGTAATGGTAGTTGGGCCTCCATAAGATGAAATCAGCCGCTGCAGATTAGCTTCTAGCGTATTGATCAAGCGAATTTGTTTAGTGTCTTGATTACCATTTTTTAACCTTTGTAAAAATGGAAGGACCTCCTGTTTAACTGCTTCATTAAGCAGACTTTTAGCCTCATAGTTTTCAGAGTGCTGCATTTTTATCATCACTTTTAACGCTGTGTTCACCTCCTCAGACTCACCCTTGATGATAGTTAATTCAGCAAATGTTTTTTCTACTTGTTTTTCTAGCTGATTACGCGCATCTAACAATATTTTTTCTGCTTGCTTTTGTATAGTAATGTCTAAGAATGAGCCTACATAATTCGTGGTGCATCCTTGGCCATCAATCACGGCTGTAACCGTCATCAAACAAGGAAAGACCTCACCATTCTTGCGCGTATTCCAGATTTCACCCTGCCAGAAGAGGTCTCTGCGAATCGTTGCAAACATAGACTTAAAAAAGGAGGGATCATGTTGTCCAGAGCTAATGAGAGAAGCTGGCTGGCCAATGGCATCGGCAGCGCTGTAACCAGTCAGCCGAGAAAACGCCCGGTTAATACGGATGATTTTATTGTGTTCGTCTGTGACCATAATACATTCTTGCGCCTCAAAAGCCGTAGCCGCAATGCGCAGGTCTTGTTCAACTTCTTTTTGCGTCGAAATATCAGTGCATGTACCATACCAATTAATGACTTTTCCTTTTTCATCCCTTAATGGCAAGCCACGAATCAACCACCAACGATAAGCGCCATCCGCGCCACGCAACCGACTCTCAACTGAGTAAATGCCATTGGTGCTAACCGCGTGTTGCCAAGCAGCCCAGGCAGCTTGCTTATCATCAGGATGAAACGGAATGTTCCAGCCGTGACCCAAACTTTCTTCCAAGGTCAAACCAGTGTAATCCATCCATTGTTGGTTAAAATAAATGTTCTGACCATCTGGCTTTGTAATCCAAATAATCTGCGGCACAGCCTCTGCCACACTACGAAAACGTTGCTCACTCTCTTTTAATGCTTCTTCAATGTGATTGTCTTCACTAATGTCAGTCAAGGTAATCCGCAATGTAGTCGTGCCATCATCTGCCTTTACGCGTAGCGCATCTACATGCACATAAAGCCTTGAGTCATCTTCACGCTTGATCTGCATATCGTAACTTTGCTGAGACTCTACATCACACAACAAACGTGACAGGCGTAGTTGAAACTGGTCGCAAAATTCAGGGGCAATGAATCTTGAAAAAGGCTGTAATAGTAATTTATTACGATCAGCGCCTACTAGACCAGCCCCAATAAAATTCACCTCGGCAATCAAGCCAGCTGCTGTCAGCGTGAAGTAGCCGATAGGCGCAAATTCAAACAGATCAAAATAACGGTTGCGTGACTCTTCTAAGGCAATATGCGATTGTCGTAGCGCTTCATTTTGCATTTCCAGCTCAATCTGGTGTACTTGCAGCTCATGCAGTATTTTTTCAGCAGCAGTATTCGATACTTCGTTAACTGAAAATTCAATGAGTTGCGACTCAGCTTCAGCGCGAGGATTACGGCGCGTATAAGTTGCTTTATGTTTTTCTGATGACTCATCTCTCATTTAACCTCCTCAATTGCTAACAAAATCAATTGGGTATGCCCCACTTCACTTTTGTGCCTGTGCCAGAAAGCACAATACCGACAGATCTTTCTCCGCGCTCTTTCGCAAAACTATTGGACGTTTGCTCTATCCTTATTTCGGTTATTTTTACTAGCCATCAAAGCCTCTCTTGAATTGTAAGCAATTGTAAATTGTTTATTGAATTTTTAGTATAACCTATTGTATTTACACAAACATGGATTTTTACAACTGTAATTAATTTACATCTTAACATGCTACATACAATGTTATTAGCATGTTAGCCCTTGCATTATTAGTGTTAAAAGTTAACGCAAAACGACTCTAAATTAAATGATTTTTTTGATTGCTTGAAGTATCAGTAGCGCTAGACCTAATTTTAGCTAAAATACAAAAAAATAGAGCGTTTTTAAAGCGCTCTATTTTTGTTTCTATATAGCAGTTAAAATCAATTCAGCACTATCTAGTTTTGCCTGATCAAACGTAATACTACCCTTTTCAATCAGCCACTCTGCAGCGCTTTCAGAGAAAATATCAGGGATCGTGTCCGACTTTGGGATGACATAGGTGAAAATTTTACCGCGCGTGAGATAAGCTTGCCTTGTAAAATCATGCAGGCAAAAGCGGTTGAGTCTGTTCCGTCAAATTCTATCGGTTCGAATGAATAAATTTCCAGATGTTTCTTGAACCAGGCAAGACCTTTCCCTTGCGACAGCGTGGCACGCTGGTATATGCGCCTTCCGTTGAAGATCATAATAGGTATTACCAGCCCGCTGTCTTCTGGTCGCCACCAACGCGGCACCAATCTGCGCCGCGCTGCTCTTCAAATGCACCATCCGATAAAAAAGCAACCAGGCGTTCACCAAACAGAGGTATATTCACATACTGCAAATCGGCAAACCCCAAATAGCCACCTTCTAAAAAGCCACCAGCTGTATTAATGTTGACGTGACTACCCAACGGGGAGTCTTGGTTGCCATGTTCGTCAAGCTTGTACGAATAAAAATCCGGCACGAAGCGCGTCAATCCTGCATCAGACACTGAGTATCTTTCAGCATGCTCTGGACGCATATTATCTAGCAATAAATTAACAGAATCGATTGCAGCTACCGCATGCCCTGCCCCATGAGTCAGTATCGCGTAACGGCGCTCAAAGCATTAGCTAACATATAACCCACATAAGCTGGCACCATATTTAAAAAACCGCCCGTATGTCCCTGTGGGTTTTCTTTAAAATCATCGCAGGATAAAGCCTTGCCATCAAGATTGACCTTATTCGCATAGGTCATATGCATTACCAGCCACATTGCCGCATTAGCGAGCTTGTCTGCCGCACATAAGAGTTCAAGCAATGCATCTAATTTGCACCGCGTGCCTGCAATAAAAGCAAAGTCTCCTGCACTCGCTGCTCAGTTTCTCTTGTATACCGAATAACACCGTAACCATTAGCCCAATCATCATATTTTACTTGTATTGACATAAGGTTACCCGCCTATCTTAAACATGCGAAATTGAATTTTAATATGATTGAATCTGAACAATATTTGCCAAATACAATTTCGTTTTAAAGTCTTTGTTGATACTAGAGTTGATTTAAATGTAATGATTGATATACATCAATCATATCGCTGGCAAGTTACCTACTATCAGGCTTAATATTGGGATTGATGAGCTCAAGCTACGTCTCAATCCATCAATATAATACACTTGTGAAAGGATAGTCATGCTGGAGGAGTTCATTCATTCCCCGCGCGTTGCGTACTTCTCGATGGAGATTGCGCTCCGCAATGAAATCCCGACCTACGCTGGTGGTCTAGGCGTGCTAGCGGGCGACATGGTGCGCTCCGCTGCGGATCTTATGTTACCTATGGTAGCAATAAGTCTGGTAAGCCGCGCAGGATATTTTCGCCAAAGGATTGATGAACAAGGACGTCAGATAGAGCTCCCTGATTATTGGCAACCTGAACTATGGGCTAAACCTCTTGACGCCAAGGTGGTTGCGGTGACGATCGAAGGTCGATCTGTCTGGGTAAGTGCATGGCTCTATTTGGTAGAAGGTCTCAGCGGAGGACGACAACCAGTGCTACTACTAGATACCGACCTGAATGAAAATATACCAGAAGACCGCGAACTCACTCACTACTTGTATGGCGGCGATGCAACCTACCGATTAAAACAAGAAATTGTGCTGGGTATAGGCGGTGTGCGTTTATTACAAGCGCTGGGCTTTACTACTTTCCACTATCACATGAACGAAGGTCACTCTGCATTACTAGGTGTTGAGCTGTTGCGTCGCTATGCTCATCCTTTAAATGAACTTAGAGAAGGAGAACCGCATTACGATATTCCACGTGTACGGGAAATGTGCAGCTTTACGACCCACACCCCGGTTGAGGCTGGACATGATCGCTTTGATTATGCCTTAGTGAATCAGGTTTTTGATAGCACTTTTGATATTCCAACCATTCGAAAGTTAGCAGGGAGTGATTCACTTAACATGACTCGCCTAGCCTTGAATTTAAGTGAGTATGTAAATGGTGTCGCTAAAAGCCATGCGGACATTTCCAACAAGATGTTCCCTGGTTATAAGGTGCATGCAATTACCAATGGGATACATCCTTTCACATGGGCAGCAGAAAGTTTTCGTGACTTATACAATAAGCACATTCCGGGCTGGCATCACGAACCAGAGCTGCTGATACGTGCAGAATGCTGCATTCCAGATGAAGAAATCATACAAGCGCACCAAAAAGCAAAAAAAAATCTTATTGATCAGGTATACGATTTAACGGGGGTCAGATTTGACCTGAAAATTCCAATCTTGTCATTTGCCCGGCGCATGACAGCTTACAAACGACCAGATATGCTATTTTCTGATATAGAAAGATTAAAGAAAATTGCTCAACAATATCCGTTTCAAATTGTCATAAGCGGTAAAGCACACCCTAGTGACGAAGGCGGAAAAACCCTGATTGCTGAGTTGCATGGCTACAACAAGCAGCTATCAGGCATCATACCCACAGTTTACTTACCAGATTATGATCTAGATATTGCGCATGGCATGGTGTCTGGTAGTGATGTTTGGTTAAATACGCCGCTTCGCCCCTTTGAGGCCTCTGGCACTAGCGGTATGAAGGCTGCAATCAACGCTGTGCCTAGTCTATCGGTACTAGATGGCTGGTGGATTGAAGGCTGTATTGAAGGCATCACCGGCTGGGCCATTGGCAACATAACCAGTGGCAATGGTAGCGATGCCATTGCCTTATATGACAAATTAGAACAAGTGGTGCTGCCGCTTTATTATAATCAGGATACCAGCGGCTGGATAAAAGTAATGAAATACGCAATTAGCAAGAACGCTTCGTATTTTAACAGTCACCGCATGATGCGCCGCTATTTAATAGAAGCTTATACAAGATAAGGCTGATAGAAACTCTAGCAGGCCTTACGCGGGTGTTTCTGGTCAGGGAATACGACATTAATCACACCAGATTTATAATGCGCAAATTCATCTCTGGCATCTTGAGCAATCACAAGTTCTTCATCCACGGCAATCACATAAACTCTGATTTTAGAAGAATCTGCCGAAATAAGAATTTCTGTGCCATTTGCCAAACCATTGCTAGCAATTTTATTTCGCCTCTCATCTAACTGTAAACCGCACCAAGTCATATCAGCACATATACGCTGACGTATTTCAGGCGAATGCTCGCCTATGCCGCCACCAAAAACAACAACATCAACGCCACTCAATATTGCCATATATGCACCTAGATACTTACGTGCCCGATAACAAAACATTTCAATAGCAAACCTTGCATCTTCATTGCTATCTTGCATATCCAGAAGCTCGCGCATATCAGCACTTGATTTTGATAACCCTAACAGGCCAGAACAGTGCTGTAGCTTATTTTCCAATTCATCTAATTGATGACCATTTTTAAGCAGATAAATCAGCAGGCCCGGGTCAATATCCCCAGCTCTCGTGGCCATGACCAGCCCTTCAAGCGGTGTAAAGCCCATACTTGTATCAACAGGCTTTCCATCTTGAGTGGCGGTAACCGAGCAACCATGCCCAAGCTGAAACGAGATGATACGATGATGTCGCGCATGGTCTGGATGCAAGGAGCAATAGTGCTGAGTCATGTATTGATGCGCAATACCATGAAAACCAAATCGCTGAATGTCATGCTCTTTAATCAAACTTTCAGGCAATGCATAGCCAGTATATTGGGGTAGATCTCTAAAAAAGGCCGTATCGAATACGGCAACTGTCAGCGCCTGACCAGAAATTATTTTTTGAGAGGCCCTCATAACAGCAATAGCCTGAGGGTTATGCAACGGGGCTAATGGCGATAACTGGTCAAGTTGTACCATTACCTTTTCTGTAACGATAACCGGTCTATGGAAATTTTTACCTCCATGCACAATGCGGTGCGCCACAACACTAACATCCTCCAGTAATGATCCAAATGGCCACAAGTGCTGCAACCAATCCAGCACCCAGTTAGCAGCATCATCATAGCTTTGAGCCTTGATGAACACATGTGCATTCGTGGTACCATCACTCCAATCTAGAGAAGATAAGCCTCCGATATCACCGACAGCACCTCTAACAATCATCTTTAACGACAAGCCATCAAAAAGAACGAACTTCAAAGAAGAACTGCCTGCATTGAATACAAGTATTGAAAAAGGTGCCACCATAGCTATTGATGACAAATCAATATTATGGCTTCATTCATGACTGTTCATCCTTAATTTGTTGATAGATTCATGTGCATATTCTTCTTTAGCCCGCAATAAAATTTGATGCAGGTCAAATAATCCTGATTTATTTAAATGTGCAAATTAATCAAACTCAGCACACTTTACAAAACTATGTACCTTGCTGCGCCTGTTGCAAATGACATTAGATAAATACCTCTGCTTAAATAGCTATTTCATATAACCATCTATTACCTATTTATTATCCTACGATAACCAGTTGCGCCCAACACATCAGCCTCATAGTATTAACTATACAAAGCGCAAATTTTAATGGGGAATTGCTATCAGCTCAGAAAATTTGATGAAGGCCAAGATTGATAGTCAAGATCTTAAAACTGCCTGTGCAAATTGCAACGTGCATGAAATATGCATGCCAGTTGGCGCCACCCCAGAGCTATTAAAAAAACTGGACGAGTTGGTTTATATAAGAAGGCGAATTAAGTGTGGCGCGGTACTCTATCACTCGGGCAGCCATTTTCATGCACTTTATGCGGTTAAAAGCGGGTTCCTAAAAACAGAAAACCTGCATGATGACGGTCGAGCTCAAATTACTGGATTCTATATGTCCGGCGAAATTTTTGGTTTTGATGGTATTGCAACAGACGCGCATATTTGTACTTCTGTTGCGCTTGAGGATTCTGAAATTTGCGTCATTCCACTTGATCGGGTTGAACATTTCAACCATGGCCTTGAAGATCTCCAACATCATTTTTACAAGCTGATGAGCAGGGAAATCGTGCGAGACCACACTATCATGATGTTACTCGGTAGCATGCATAGTGAAGAACGAGTAGCTGCGTTCATTTTAAATCTTTCGCAACGTTTTCATTTGCGGGGATACTCTCCAAACAATTTAATATTGCGCATGAAGCGTGAAGAGATTGGCAGTTATTTAGGGATGAAAGTTGAAACTGTCAGTCGCATATTCTCGAAATTTCAAGAACAGGGCTTGCTTGAAGTGCATCAAAAGAATATTCTAATTCTTGATATGCCAAGACTTAAAAATATGATTGGCCATCATCCTGTAAAATAAATTATAAAAAATTCTCTCGCGTTTAATGCATACTCTGAAATGACTAATTAAAAAACCTGACTTATATCATCTTCAGCAGCCAGCCAATAATCCATCGGAGAGCGCCTGAATCCATCATGTTCTGCACGTAAATATGCCTCTAATTCAATTAAGCGATGCAACTCAAGTTCATAAGCCACAGGCAAGCAGCTAGTAGTATTGTTGCAATTTTCATCAATAGTTATATTCACTTCATATGTTTTCATCGCAGTCATCCTTACTGTGTAATTAGGAAATGTTTCAATGCCATATTAAATGTGTATCCTGCAATATTTCAATCACTTCGCTATCTTCAACTTGTGGGAAATTAACGTAGAACTGCCCTACTGCATGAAAATCTATTGGCGTCTCAAGGCAAATCACTTCATCTGCGAGTGCTGCAATTTTTCTCAAGGTTTCTGGTGGTGATACAGGGATCGCACAAATCAGCTTGGAGGGCTTTCTATTTCTTAGCCCATGTAGTGCAGAAATCATGGTCGCGCCAGTCGCAAGACCATCATCAATCACAATAACAATACGTCCTTCAGGATTAATTGGCAGGAGGATTGGTGTGTATTGCGCACGACGCTTTTTAATAATGTCCATTTGAACCTGTTTTTCATACCGGATATATTCATTATCAGCACCCGCCGACGCCGCATAGTCTGCAATGTAAGTCCAACCACTTTCATCCACAGAACCAATCGCAAACTCTGAGTAGAGTGGTGCACGTAACTTACGTACTAACACTACATCGCAGCTACCGCCCAGTTTCTCTGCGACAATTTTGGCCATAGGAACAGCACCACGTGGAATTGCCAGGACTAGTGGGTTCTTGCCTCTGTACTGAACGAGTTTCTCAGCTAATTTATTTGCGGCCTCATCTCGATCTAAGAACATGGCATTCACTCGCTAATTAATCGTTGGTTTAAACAGGTCGATCTTAAATTCAGTTTCATATGGCGGTACATTACATTCAATAATGTCTAGTGGCGCAACATCAAGCCGAACCCCGGCAATGTCAACTCGCACAGGCAGCTTGTTTGCGCCTCTATCTACCAGCACTACCGTTCTAATTTCAGCAGCTTGTTTTCTCGCTAAATACTCCACAGCGCGTAGCATTGAATGACCGCGGTACATCACATCATCAACCACCAGTACAGTAGTCTTTGAAAGATCGAGAGAAGCGTACTTGTGATTTTCGGTCAACTGGGTTTCAGGATAAAGTAGCGTCAAATCATCCGCGTAACGCTTGATCTGTAGATTCATCAACTCCATTTTGGCCAGTTTAAAATGCTTCATCAATCTTGCATGCAACATTTCCGCAAGGGGTGCACCGCGCCTTAAGATGCCAACAATCATGATATGTTCTTTTGCAGTTAAAAAGCCAGCGGCTTGCCAAGCCATGTTATCAAGTACAGATTCAAGCTGATTCGCTTGATATAGGCAGGTTCTATCACCAAAAGGTGTAATAAATTTCACTCACTATCTCCTAAGGAAAATTCAGCTTGAGCATACTCAGTAAATTAACATTTAGGCTGGCCACCAGAACACCACTTTTTTATGTTTTGATTTTTTATTGTTAATATCACCCACATTCACCCACTGCCGTTTAACATTACCGTTATACTCGGCAATAATTTGATAAGAACCTTTGGCCAAGTTAGCCAACAAATATGGTCCTTCAGTCGTAATATCAAGTATTAAGTTTTGATGATGATCTTCAATTTTTACCTTGACCTCAGCGAGAAACTCTTCTTTCAGATCAAGCTTTTGCACGAAAACAATTTCTAACGGATAGTTTTTAGCGATTGCTCGTATCGACTCGGCTTCTGAAGCACCAATGCCACCAGTCAGATATGTAACGCTGCCAGCAATTACTGGCATGGGCGCTTCTAGCGAAGATATAACCTCTGAGGTCTCACCTGATATGGTTAATGGCGACAACAAACCTAAAGCCACTATTGAAACTGCAATCAAAAGATCTTTGAGTTTCATAGTAACCCCCCTGCTATATTAGCTAAACTGAATTGTTTACTGACTGTTTAACTGGCTGCTTGCTCTAACAATACCGGTCGTAAAATAATTCGTAAAAAATGTCGGCCAAAAGTCTCGACTTCATTAAAAAATACTGCGCTTGTAAAATGTATACCACTCAAGCTAACGACCTCAAAGGTGTAACCGATACGTGAAAGAAAACGTAGGTTAGGATTTATTTTTTCACCCTGCATCAACGCAATTTCTGCCAATTGGGGCAAAATCGTAGATATATGTTGCCATGTAATCTTACTGGGTACGCAATCTAATAATGCTCCAGCCGCATTATTGCACTCAAAAATTGTGCCGTTATCACAAAGTGTCAGCACAGCGGTGTTCTCTTCACCATTAGCATCACTCTGCTTATTAGCACCGCCAGAGTTAAGGCTGGCTGCTACTGCACTTACATTTATCGTATGTTCTATATGCGAGACTATCATTTAGACACCTCCGCTTCAGCGGCTAGCCAATCATCCATTTCATGTCCCGGCTCAAAACCGCGCACCTCGGCCTTGTAATAAGCACATTCTGCTGTGCGGCAAAACGGATCATTACTAGATTCAATACCTATTACTGGAATAGAATTTTTCCTTCTCGTCTTTGACTCTGTTAAAAGTTCCATACGGCCTCCTTCTTAACCACAGCAAAAAAAGTCGGCGGTACTAATCCTGGGGGAAGATTAAACAACTAAGCGTTGTCTGGGGAATACCGCCGATGCAAACAATTTACTATGCAAGCCTAAATGAGTAAATTCGTGCGAACACGTAAGGGCAAGCCCTTACAAAGATTGATATGCTTGGAGATTGATAGACATACATCAACTTTTTGACGTAGACTTAACTTGCTGGCGTGTAAAACTCCTCTGATAAGGACATTGCTTGACCAATCCACTTGAAAACTTAAGTTTCCAGTCGCTGTTTGAGGCAGCAGCAGATGCCATGCTGTTAGTGGATAAGAAAGGTGAAGTGGTTTTGGCAAACTTATTGGCTCAACAACTGCTAGGATATTCTGCAGCGGAAATTTACGGACTGGTAATTGAAAAGTTGATGCCGGCGCGGCACCGTAAACATCACCACAAACTCCATGAAAACTATATTCGTGAACCAGAAAAGCGCTCAATAGGAAATGGCAAACAGCTTTTAGCCCTTAAAAAAGATGGTACTGAACTCGCTGTAGATATTGGGCTAAGCCCAATAAAAATTGGCGACATGCTTTATACCTTAGTTACGCTTTATGCAACGGCTCAACGTCTCCAAGCAGAAGAGTCCTTCAAAACCAGTCAGGAACGCCTTCAGTTAGCAAAGGAGGCTGCAGGTTTAGGAATTTTTGATTTCGACTCCAATCAAAATGTGCTGCATTGGGATGAAAAGATGCGTGAACTTTGGGGAGCGGAATCTGTGGAGTCCGTAGTCACTCATCAACGCTTCATCACAGCTATTCACCCAGAAGATCGCCCAGCTAGACAAGCCGCACTTGATGCCGCAATCAACCCTTCAGGTAATGGCGAATATCACGTGGAGTACCGCGTAATAAACCCAACAAATAATATTAAGCGCTGGGTATCCGCTGTAGGAAGAATGCATTTTGAAGATGGAGTTGCAACGCGGCTTGTAGGTGTAGCGCGGGATATCACAAAACAAAAGATGGCAGAAAAAAAGTTGCTGAAACATCGCGCCGAAACTGAATCTATTTCGCAACAGATGGTGGCCGCGCATACGGCATCGGCCATTGCACATGAGCTTAACCAGCCTTTAGCAGCCATATCAGCCTATAGCGAAGTTGCATTACATGCACTGCAAAGCTGCGCAAGTTACCCAGATAATTTAAAGCGTGCTCTTGAAGGCTGTGTAGAACAAGCACAGCGAGCTGGTAGCAGCTTGCATGAGTTATTGGCGTTTCTACAGAAAGGTGATTTGGTCACCGAAAAATTTGATCTTAATGAAGCCGTAAAAGAGGCTTTAAATATTGCGCGCGGTAGTGGCTACGGAGAGTTTTATCCGATACTTCAGCTAGACAGAACCATGTCTGAAGTACTGGGGAATAAGGTACAGGTGCAGAAAATATTGGTCAATATATTAAGAAATGCCGTTGAGGCTATGCGTAGCGCCAAGCTAAAACCATCTGCCATCACGATCACAGTACGCACAAATTCAGACATAAATATGGCACATGTGACGGTGCAAGATAACGGTCCAGGTCTCGAACTTGAAATGGCCAAACGTATTTTTGAACCTTTTTTTACAACAAAACCTACCGGTATAGGCATGGGGCTAGCCATTAGCCGCGCGCTTATCGAAGCTAATGGTGGCCAGCTTTGGCTTGATCCACACAATAACACTGGCGCTATATTCCACTTTACTTTACCTTTTGCACTGTGAGGCCTCTTGACCTATGAACCTGACTAACCCGCTAACCGAGGCATATACTGAAACCACTGTTTTTATTGTGGATGATGACTCCGCAATTCGAGACTCGCTTACGCTAATGATTAGCCAGGAAAATATCGCCGTAAACACTTACGCAAGCGCCGAGGAATTTTTGGATGCTACTATGCCTGCGTGTTTAGGCTGCATCATTATCGACATACACATGCCGGGCTTGGATGGTATGCAGCTTCAAGAAGTGCTTAGCGAACGCAATACTTTATTGCCGATTATTTTCCTCACAGGTCATGGCGATATACCAATGAGCGTAAGAGCCATTAAAGCTGGTGCCTTGGACTTTTTAACCAAACCAGTGACGCGTGAAAAATTAATGACCTCAGTGCGCTCCGCAATTCTAGAGTCTCAAAAAATGATGTCTGAAAATATCAGTCAGCAAGATGCAATATCACGCGTTGCAGAACTAACAGACCGGGAACGCGATGTAATGGTGTTGGCTATTCAAGGTTATCCCAATAAGGAGATTGCACGCCATTTGGGTATAAGCCATCGCACTGTAGAGATTCACAAATCTAAAGTTATGCACAAAACTGGCGCGGTCAACTTGCTGGATTTAGCGCGCATTGCACATGAAGGCGAAATAAAATAACGCCCTTTTAACAGCATATACTTACCACTTGCATATATATGCTACTTGCAAATAAAAAAAGTTACTTCAGGGTTGAAAAATACAGCGCAACTTCTTTAATATCATCATCACTCAAAAAATGTCCGAGTAAGGGTTGGGCAGAAGAAGCTTCGCGCACATTATGCATGGCTCTGACTAAATCATTATAAGAACGGCCACCAAGTGGCGGCACGCCCGCTTTGCCATGTATCCCATCGACACCATGACAAGCTAAACAAATTTGAACTTTCTCAGGAGCCGCTACTTTCTTCACTTGAGAATCAGCCGTATTTCCTTGTGTAGTACAGCCTGTGACCAAGAGCATATAAATGCCGAATAAATAATATTTCATGATTACTCCTTAATTTCAATTGGCTTGTAAACATGGATTAATCACATGAATACGCTTAACACGACTAAATTGATTTCATGTAGGCAAGCCCTTAAATTAAGGTGCATAAGACTTTGCCGCAAGTTTAAATCCCACAAAACTATTCTAGACTAGCGCTTCCAGTTCTTGCTATACGTGTTCGCGCGGATTACCTAGTAATCTTTTTCTTGCTAGTCTGCCTAGCAATGGGGTTGTGAAGAATTTGTCAAGGAGGTAGCTGAATTGTGCCATTACCTAAATTTGAAAAATCAATTTTTGAAACGATACTAGCGCGACGCTCAGTACGTAGATTTAAAACCAAGAAAGTAGATCGCTCGACTATTGGCAACCTACTAGAAGCTGCAGTGAGGGCACCAACAGCCATTCATCAAGAACCTTGGGCTTTTGTAATCATTCAAGATAAGCATATGTTAAAAAACTTATCCGACCAAGCTAAGCCTGTATTTCTTGCAGAAATCCATCAACATCGGTCAGAGCATCCTGATCATAATCTTGATGTCTTTGATCACCCTGATTTCAATATTTTTTATAATGCGAACACGCTCATTGTCATCTGTGGCAAAACATCATCGCCATTTTTCACTGCAGACTGCTGGCTGGCGGCAGAGAACTTAATGCTGGCAGCCTGTGCTATGGACTTGGGCTCTTGCGTGATTGGCAGTGCGATTCCAGCATTTAATGTGCCTGCAGTTAGAGCCAAACTGAAAATTCCAGATGGCTTCTCTGTGGTTGCACCTATTATTCTGGGGTATCCAGATGAAGATATCGCGCCAGCTTTGCGAAAAAGTCCTGTGGTTTTTTCTAATATTTCTGCAACTTAATTAGTTAAAAAAAACCATTATATTTACGAAAGGTCATTGTATGTATACACAGATTATTTGCCCGATTGATGGTAGCCCAACATCTAACAGCGGTATGAACGAGGCGATTCAACTGGCCAAAGATCAAAATGCCAAACTTCGATTCTTACATGTAATTGATACGTACTTTCCAATTCTGGATGTAACTGGCGATTTAAACGTAATCTACATTGATGAGATTCTGCGTAAAAATGGCAAAAAAGTTCTTAAGAAGGCAGAAGATGCCGCACATAAAGCGGGAGTAGTTGCTGACTCTAAAGTACTTGAGGCTATTGGTGGTCGAGTATCAAAGTTTGTCGTCAGCGAGGCTGAAAGTTGGCCAGCAGACCTGATTGTAATGGGTACACATGGTTTACGAGGTGTTGAGCGTTTAGTCATGGGTAGCGATGCTGAAACGGTAGCACGTACTAGCCCTGTGCCTGTATTGCTGGTTAGAAAATCAACCGCACCAAAGAAAACTTAATGTTCATGCAAGCCTGCCTAGAATGGAATTTATATTAAGCCAATCAAACTCACACACTAAAAGAAAGGAAAAAATGATGACAATTAGTGCTATTTGCAGTCGTGAAGTGATTACGGTACATCGTGATGCCACAGTGTTACACGTAGCCATGCTGATGCGCCAATATCATGTTGGTGATGTGGTTGTGATTGAAGACCAAAAAGGAAAATCTTTACCTGTAGGCATCCTCACAGATCGTGACATCGTCGTAGAGTTAGTGGCCACAGAGCTTGATTGCAAGGTTATAACAGCCGGAGACATCATGGGACCACACCTCATTGTAGTCAAAGAAAATGCCGGCATTTTCGAGGCCATTCAATTAATGTCAGCCAAAGGCGTTCGTCGGCTACCAGTAGTAGATAGCAATGGCGGCTTATTGGGCATTGTGACACTTGATGACTTATTGCTGTTATTGGCAAAAGAATTTGGAACACTTTCAAAGCTGGTAATGCGTGAACAAAAAAATGAAGCTGCTGCAAGGCGCTAATAAGTTACGCAAAAAATACAAATAAAAACAAAGGAGTCATCACATGTCTATGAATAAACCTACCTTAGCCTTTCACCTGGTAAGCCATGAACGACCCTTGTTTGAAGAGGATATTGATGCCTATCAGGCAAAAGGTAAATTACCCGAACCAACAGCCTGCCCACAATGTGGCGCGGTGTTTCATGAAGGCCGCTGGCAATGGGCTACCATCCCTGGCAATACACATAGTGAAACTTGCCCAGCTTGCCATCGCATGAATGATAACGACCCTGCTGGCTTTATCACACTAGAAGGTGAGTTTTTTAAAGCGCATATTAAGGAAATTATGTCTTTAATTAACAATTTTGAGCAGCACGAGCGCGTTGAGCATCCTCTCAAGCGCATCATGGCAATTGAGCAGCAAGATGACTCAGTATTAGTAACAACAACCGACATTCATCTAGCGAGAGGCATTGGCGAAGCTGTACGCCATGCCTACCATGGCCAATTAGAATTGCACTACAACATAGGTGAACACTTGCTGCGTGCTCACTGGAAGCGCTAAGTTTTACTAACTGTACGCGAGTTGTGAGGCCGTATAGCGACTAGGCTTAACCAACGGCAGATTTCCATCAATTACCAGTGTATATTTTAAAGAAATACGCACCTTATATCGTTGAAATACAATAAAAGACTTAACTAATAAATGGATTGTGCTAGCATAGTATTTGAAGTCTGAAAGCCATAATTCATCAGGCTCCGTGACGTAATTTAACCCTTTGTTATAAGGATAATATATGAATAAATCTGAACTCGTTGCAAAAGTTGCTATTGAAGCTGGTGTTAGTCAGGCTGAGGCTGGTCGTGTACTAGATGCGATTACCAAGACTATCGGCAATGCTCTAAAAGATGGTGATAATGTTGCGCTCGTTGGTTTTGGCTCTTTCCAAGTGACAGCTAAAGCTGCCCGTGCTGGCCGCAACCCTTCTACTGGCGCAGCGATTGAAATTGCAGCCCGTAATGCACCAACATTTAAAGCTGGAAAAGCCTTAAAAGACAAAGTTAATTAATTTCTTGTTTGCAATTTGTTTTGCATGGGCATAAACCCTATCACTAGAGGAGATTGTATATGAAAAAAATCGTAATCGCTGCTGTTCTTGGCTTGTTTGCTGCCAACATGGCATTTGCTGCTGACGCTGGCTGTGATGCTAAAGCTGCGGAGAAAAAGCTTGCTGGAGCAGCTAAATCCAGCTTCTTGAAAAAGTGCAATAAAGATGCTGCTATTGCCACTTGTGGCACTCAAGCTGCGGATAAGAAACTTAGAGGAGCAGCTAAAAACTCATTCGTTAAAAAATGTGAGAACGACGCCGTTGCAGCTAAATAATTAGCTTAGGTAGTGTTAGTGGGTCGTATTGTCACTATGCTTACCCCATTTGACTCAGAGCCGCGCACTACCTACTCCAGAAAGAAAACTCCTAAGAGCACTTAAGTTTATTCTTTGACAAGTTAAACAACAAAGTACCTCTTTTTAAACACCAATGTAATGCCCGACCAATTCATAGACTGGCATCTATATGCTAGATTTGAAGAAGTATGATGTACATAAAAAGTAGAAGGTCAGTATAATCCTCGCTTTTTTGAGCATCCTCCGCCATGTGGTTTAAAAACATCTTTATTTACCGTCTATCCACAGATTGCACCATTACCGCCGACAAGCTAAATGAAAAGCTGGCGCTCAAGCCATTGCTACCCTGCAGCGGACTAGATAAACAAAGTCGAGGATGGGTTGCCTGTCATGGCGACAACCTTGTTCACGGCGCGAATCACCAAATTCTGTTTGCACTAGGTGTTGAACAAAAGTTATTACCAGCCACCATCATCAATCGGTTTGCTAAAGAACGTGTAGCTGACATTGAAGCGCAGCAAGGCTACAAAGTTGGTCGTAAAGAAATGAAGGAAATCAAGGAAGCAATTACTGAAGAACTGCTACCAAGAGCCTTCGCACTCCAGCGCTCAACATTTGCTTGGCTAGACCCAGTGCACGGCTATCTGATTATAGATGCAGCTTCTTCAGCCAAAACGGAAGAACTGTTATTACTGTTAAACAAAACGGTAGACGACCTACCGTTTAAACCACTACACACTAACATCTCACCAGTTGCAGCAATGACAGACTGGCTTGCTGGAAATAACGCACCATCAGGCTTCACGATAGACCGCGAACTTGAACTCCGCGCTACTGGTGAAAGCAAAGCAACGATTCGTTATGCAAATCATGCATTAGAAGGTGAAGAAATCCTTGCCCATATTGCCGCGGGCAAACGTGTCACCCGATTAGGAATGACTTGGAACGACCGAATTTCATTCGTGCTAACCGAGCAGATGCAAATCAAACGGCTTGAATTTCTGGACATCATCAAAGAGGAATCAACGACAATGGCAGAGAATGCCGACGAGATGTTTGAACTAGATTTCACGCTTATGACTGGGGAATTAGCTAAGATGCTAGCTGATCTGGCTGAGGCGCTTGGTGGTGACGATTATGGGGTAGTAAAAATAAAACGCTAACTTCAACTCTAATTTCTTAATAGAACTCACTTCAAAGAGTTAAAAGAATCACTGTTATCTATTGAACTATTTTGTGACGTTGATACTTTTGCGTCGGGCGCATCTTTGGACGTATTTGAAGATTAAGGCAAATTCGTTTTCCTAGTAGATTTTGCTGGCTTACGTACGGGTGGCACCACTACTGTAGTGCCCAAACTTTCACGAAGCAAAGTAGCCAAGCTTAAAGCTTCCACCTTTACTGAACCATTCAGGGAATTATGATCTTTTAATGTAGCCAATGCCTTTGTAGATAATCTAAGACCGCCAACAACCACAATACTGTTGCTTAACGAATCAGCCGGATCGCGAATCAAAGCCTGCTCGGCAAAGACAATTGCTTCACCATAATTGGCATTATCAAACTTAATTTGCGCCATTTTCTGCCACGGCTCAATGTTTACAGGGAACGCTTTTGCAGCACTCTTTAGCTGAACCAAAGCATTTTCTGTCTGACCTGCACTAATGTAATCAGATGCTAGCTTCATCATTGCATCAAAGCTAGGAGTGACCGGCACAGTTGGTTGTATTGCCAATTTGGAAGCAGGTGCATTTTGCGATGAAGTTGCGCACCCGTTAAAAAGTGAAATCAACAATATACCCACAAAGCACTTAACCGCATTTGCATTTAACTGCATAGAGAGATATTCACTTTTCATATTTATACCTAATATTTATTCAAGAAGTTAGTCGACAATTTAGCATCTTTATTGGTTATTAACCGCGCTACTTAGCAAGACCTTCTCGTTCACCTTCACTTTGCCCTTTTCGCGCAAAGATTGCTTGTAAGCAGAAAGATATTCACTCATTAGCGCAGCATTTAGCTCTGTTTTAGCTGTTTTTTGCGCATCGGCATCTGTTGGTGTTAATGCAGCTACTTTAATCACTTTAACGAGCAAGTAACCTTGCTTGCTGTCAGCGATACCAGAATAGGCTGGCAACTTATTAGCGTTAGTCTTAAATACTTGGCTCATGGCAAGCTCAGTTAATCCTTGTGCATTTTTACGATCAACAGTCACCTCTGGAATCCATTCAATACCAGCGGGCACTTTACCGGCACGCAAATCTTTCAATGCTGTCTCACCCTTAGCAGATGCTAATTTAGCTGCAGCTTCTAATTTTAGTAAAGCTTCAATACCATCTTTCACTTCATCAAGGCTACGTGGCGCTGAAGGTTTGTACTCAACTACCCGTGCAGAAACAAGATTGCTTGGTGAAACTTCAACTGCTTCAGTATTTCGATGGTCTTTAAGCACTTCATTAGAGAAGACAAGATTCATAATCTTATCGTTTTTGAAAAATTTGGCACCCGCTTCACGACTTAACCAATCAGAGGTGTGAACTTCCCCATTGAAGGCTTTAGCTGCTGGTTGCAAACTAGCTGACTGTTCATAAACCATGTTGCTAAAATTCTCTGACTTTTCAGCAAAAATCGCTTGAGTCTTTTGATAGATCAAATCGGCTTTAACTTGAAACTTCAAGCTGTTGAAATCAGAACCACCACCACTAACTTCTGTCACTTTGATAATATGATAACCAAACTCAGACTCCACCACATCACTGATTTGATTAACTTTCATATTAAAAGCGGCATCTTCAAACGGCTTAACCATTGCGCCACGGCCAAAGCTACCTAAATCACCACCTTTTACCGCTGAACCTGGATCCTGTGAGTTCTTAACTGCTAATTGCTCAAATTTGCTTGGATCTTTTTTAATTTCAGCAAGCAAGGCTTCAGCTTTAGCTTTAGCCTGTTGTTTTTGTTCTGGGGTAGCGCTTACTCCAAAACCAATCAAAATATGGCTGGCACGCCTTTGCTCATTTCCATGATACTTAGAAGCATTTTCATCATAAAATTTCTTTAGCTCAGCATCATCCACTTTTACATCTTTAATGAAATTAGCTGGGGACAATAACAAAAACTCAATTTTAACTTGCTCTGGTACCACCAACTTATCTTTGTGTAGCTCGTAATAAGCCTTTACCTGCGCAGGGTCGATTTTAACCTGGCTGACAAAGTCATTAGCTTTAAGCTCAGATACCGTCACTAAACGTTGCTGATTGGTAATTTTTAAAGCATTGTCTGCCTGTGCCTTAGAAACAAAGCCAAGTCTGGTAATACCATCTTGTGCTTGCTGTGCAAGCAAGTCAGCTCGCATTCCCGCTTCGAATCTTGACGGTGAAATATGATTTTGCTGTAAGGTTTGATCGTACATCTCTTGTGAGAATTTACCATCTTTCTGAAACTCGGGCATTCCAGTGATATAAGTAGACAGTTGCACATCACTAATCGCATATTTAGCATGCTGAATTTCGTTATTCAAAAGTTGCTTATTAATCAGTTGATTCAGAACGATTGATTTGACTTCAGGGCTATCTAGTTGCGCTTGATCAGCCTTGCCCTCAGACAACAATCGATCACGCATATTTTTCAGAGCATTTGAGTATTCTTGTACAGAGATACTATTGCCGTTAATTTCAGCGACTGCAATATTATGTCCAGCACTATTCAGATAAGAGTCAATACCAAATAATGCAAAAGGAATGGTAATTAAAGCCAACAACGCTTTACCAACCCAACCTTGTGCTACGGAGCGGATGTTATCTAACATAAATACTTTCTACCCTTTTAAAGTGCATACTAAATATTGAAAAAACTTAAACAACATTCAAAGTGACTGCCAACATAGCTAATCATAAAAAACGTGATTAATATATCATAAGATGATCTTATATATTGATGCGCTTAAACTAGGCTTCGATTTTTCAACAAATGTTTTGTGTGCCTTGAGAATAAATCTAACTAAAATCAGAGTTACAAATAAAAATAGCGAGTCAAAAGACTCGCTATTTTTATTTTGGCGGAGCGGACGGGACTCGAACCCGCGACCCCCTGCGTGACAGGCAGGTATTCTAACCAACTGAACTACCACTCCTTAAAACTTACGTATCTATAAAAATTACGCGTTTAAATTTTGCGCTCTGATTTTTACCAAAAATAAAGAGTGCCTAAATTACCAGCACTCTCAATTTTACAATTAGGAACGTCTTAGTCACATTTTGTTGACTCTTGGTGGGTGCTAACGGGGTCGAACCGCTGACATTCGCCTTGTAAGGGCGACGCTCTACCAACTGAGCTAAGCACCCTGCTTAACCAACAAAAACGCTAGTTTACAGCATCCTTTAGTGCTTT
>Ga0209913_1000364_pt1 | contig 40818 bp, 49 predicted proteins | sample PersoiDNA2013203_FD_185805 | JGI IMG/M metagenome (GOLD analysis project Ga0209913, IMG submission 185805) | Permafrost soil microbial communities from the Arctic, to analyse light accelerated degradation of dissolved organic matter (DOM) -... | ecosystem: Environmental > Terrestrial > Soil >...
AGCTCCATTCGTAAGGCAAATAGAACAACAAAATGAAAATCGGGATAAGCAGGACGCGTAGAACGGTGATCAGATTAGGGATATTCATCGGCACAACTGGCTACGAGGTGAGAAGGCATTCTACTCGGTGATGAGGCCGGAAAGCCCCATTCTATGGGCATTCGCTGGGCATGTCTAACCGAGTTTCTAACAGTGTTCTAACACGAGTCTAACACTCTGACAGCTCCCATGGGACCAACTTACAGAGGCGTGCAGGCCTGCGACAAGGACCCCAGGCGCACCCATGCGATAAGGCTCAGGCGCGCTGTGAGCTGGCGAGCAGCTAACGAGAGGGGCCACGGGGGGAACTGGCGGCGTAGAACAGTTGAGGTGGTCATTCAGATTTTTCTGTCAGATTCTCAAAGGGACCATCAAGAGGTCATTCAGCACACCCGCCAGTCACTATAACGCAGACCACGTTACCGAGGCTTTCCACTAATGGCCCTCCTTTAGTAAGCCCGAGAGTCACTAAGAGCAACGCAAGGAATCTGTAGGTGGCCCGGTGCGTCGCCAGAGCCTTAACGACAGCCACAAAGGTCTGCCAGCGGGTAGTCATTACTGTGATCATGCTTCAGCCTCCTTTGAGCTGGTTAAAGAGAAGGTGGTTGATGGTGATAGCCACCACCCAAACAGGAGGTCTCAGAGGCATCTCTAAGAAGTAACTTTAAGCCTCCCTATGGTTATAGTGGGTGCTTTTGGAGCCCTTGCAGGACGTGGCCTGTAGCCCTGGTCAAATAGGCACCAAACCGAAAATAAGGGACCCGAAGGCCCCTTTAAGTAGTCACCACCCCATATAGTTGGTGGTCGTTCCGTCTGTTTCGTACTGCATCATCACGTCACCAATCATCATCTGCCGGTGATCCTCGAATCCCACAAGCGGGTCTTCCATGTGATGCATTAGGTACTCTTCCAGCATCTCCGAGGCTCCCGCCTCAGAATCCTTCTCCATGGCCTCTGTGAAGAACTGAACGCCGATTGCCAGGGCATCGAGTCGATCATCATGGGCAAGTGAGCCCCGGTCCTTGGTGATCCTGGAGAGCTGATAGAAGCCGCTGTACTTGATGTCAGTCGTACCGTCGATGTTCAGCGCAGTCTCGTAGTCCCGCGCAATGACATCCTCGGAGACCACCAGCTTGTGGCTACCCAGTACAGGCTCCAGAACGTCACAGATGCGTAGCTCTTTCTGTCCCTTTGACTTGACCTCAGTGACTGCACAACGGTGTGTACGGGTCATCACAGGGCTGAACAGCTTCACGTACATACCATCACCGAAGTTACCCTCAATGATCACTTCGTTGACCTTGAAGCGCTTGCCGATGTCTGCCAGGGCCTGCAAGGTCTTGTCATCGTAGCCACCACGGAACCCGCCCCAGTCCATCAGGAAGATGTAGCCGTTGAGCATGTAGAGGACGGCGTAGCCAGTCTCATCCTTACCGCGACCGCTCGGGTCGATCACAAGTATCTTCGCGGAGTACGGTGCAGACGCTTGGCCTACAGTCTCGTAGCGGTGGAAGCGATCCCCCTTGAGGCCCACGTTAGGCAAGCCCTTGGCTTCGTTGTTACCGTTCGGCAACCACTGCAAGGTCGTAGGGGCTGTATCGAGGCTGAAGCGCCCCACGATGAAGTCACGCAGTTTCAGAGGGTACTTCTCGGCATCGCTCAGGTTCGGGTTAAGCATGAACTGAAGAGCGAAGCCACCCTTTCCGTATGACAGCTCACGCTCACGCAAGTCAGTGTCATCGAATCGAACAGGGTCTGTAGGTTTCCAGTAAAGGGTCCCGTCAGCTTCCAGCTCGTTCGCAATCATTGGTGCCAAACGATGGCCGTAGCTCTCACGGTCTTTCTGGTCTTTCGGGTATCTCGCAGGCCAGATGGTGGTCACATAGCCACGGTTTTCCAGCTCACGATAAAGAGTCATCTCAGTTTGGGGAGTACCCAAGTAGATGATGGTAGATGCTTCACCCGGCTTCAGGATCGCATCGAATTCCTTCACGAGTTCGCCCAGGTGATCCCTTGCGGACTGCGTAGCGGAGTTGTTCGGAACCTCAACGTCATCCGCGATAAGGATGTCAGCACGGGAGCCCGCCAGTTGGCCGGTGATACCCACAGACTTCACAGAGGGCGAGTGGTCTGGCTTGGCCGGTCCCACATCGAAACTCAAGGAGCTATCCCGCTGCCCAGTCCCTGTCTTCAGTTCTGCAAGGAACGGTAGGAGGTCGATGATTCTCTTGATGAAAATAGAGTTGGCGTCTGCCCGTTCCTTCGAGGCCGACACGATGAGGAACTTGAGCTGTGGGTTGTTCCACAACTTCCAGACCACAAAGGCACACGTAATGAAGGACTTGCCGATGCCCCGGAAGGCTTGCAGGATGAACCTTCGCTGCTTTCCGTCACTTAGGGTACGTGCCATGTCGATCTGGCACTTGGTAGGTTTAGGGAGGTTTAGAGCGCGCCACAGGACAAACAAAAAGGCCACAAAGGACCTTTTCATTAACGCTATGTCCTGCTCGCCAGTGCGAACAGTTCGGGTCACTCAGGATCACCCGGCCACTTCACCTGTTTAGCGCGCTCTCGAATCTGTGCCAATGCGGCTTGTTCTGCACCATATTTAGCTTGTTCTTTTTTCTTGTCGCGGCACTCCTTGAGATTAATGACCATTCATTTACTCCTTTGTAGTTCTTTAATTGCTCCTTGCAGGCCCGTTACTTGGGCGTCACATCGCTGGGCTTGCTCGATAAGGAATCGAGAAGTGTCTTCTGATAAGTCGGCGTAACCATCAGGGACGGGTCTACCTGCACTTGTGACTGAACGCACGGTTGCATCGGCAAGTTTGACCCGCAGGCTGATACCGTCATTACGCAACCTACCAATAACCCCGTCAGCCAAAGCCGACTGGTCTTTAAGGTACGCTTGCCATTGCAAAGAAATATCCGCCAAAGCCTTTTGAGATAGTTCACGTTCTTCCTCCTGTTTCTGCCTGTAGACTAAAGCTGTCTCAGCGTCCTCTTTAAGGTGTTTCTGGTCAGAGTCGTGATAGCCCTTGAAGTAAATCCCAAGGGCTACCAGACAGGCACACAGAAGCCCCAAGAGAACCTTGGTAAGGGTTGTCATGGTTGTGGCTCCTTAGTGTTGAGTTGCTGGACCGTAAAGTTCTTCGTCGGTCAACTCAGGGACTTCCGCAAGCGCGGACGCCAAGTCACCCAGTAGGGACTCATCAGGTTGCAACTTAGCGATAGTGAACTTGTGACGGTCGAGATACTTGCCGATGGCGTTGTATAGCTGAGGGGTTCGTAGCTCGGGACTCTTCAAGTCGCGCAAAAGATTCTTACCGGTCTCTGTGTCGATTGCCTCAAGTAGTTGTTCAAGAATAGATTGCGACATTAACCCTCCTGTTTTGTTTGGACCCCCTTCACAGTCTTGTAGATCAAGACGGCGCATTGAGTTAGCGAGTAGATAATGGCCGCTGCATAGAACCAGTCGGACATTGTTAAACCAGCAAAACGGCTTGCTACATCAGCACCAGCCGCAGCTACAACAGGAGTGGCGCGAACCACCCCTTGTGTAAAATCAATTTCAAGACTCATTAAGCACTCCTTTAGGCAATGGTAAGTTTGAAGATGAACACACGCCGAATCCCATACTGATTATTAGGTTTGCCAGCCTTCACAGTGATGCGCCGCCCGCCTTCAGTAAGGGTAAACAGCATTGCCCCACCGCTATCAAACTGCACGTTGTGTTCTTCGGTTGCAGACTCACCAAAAGGAATACAGTTGGTTGTCGAATAAAACTTGGCGCCGCCGTAAATCTCGAACATGTAGAAGTCACCGGACTGTAAAGGCTCGCGGAGATAAAACTGAGAACCCGGCGCCCCTTGGTCGCCTACACCGCCAACTGTGTCCACACCACGCTCCCATATTACCGAGGGGGTGTTACGCAGGCGCGTGCCAGGAGTGACGCGACTAAGCGCTCCATAAAGACTTCCTCCAGTCATCCATTCGGCGCGGATGTCCGCATTAGGCGGGATGGTAGCTTGAGGCAGGCTAATAGAGCCTCCCACGCTAATATCGGTGGCCGTGTTGACCTTGCCGTTAGGCTCCACGGTCATACCCACTGTGGTTCGACCGGCGCGGAGCCGGATTACCTGATCAATGCCCGCGTAGATTACTCCGCGATTCCCGCTCGGACCGTCAAACCATAAGTGAGCGTTCCCCGAGTCAGCAGGAGACACAGAGAAGAACGAGCCAGAGTTTGCGGTGATGGTGCCGGATACAGCAAAGTTGCCGTAGCCTGACAGGCTCGTCAGGGCAGTGCCTAAGTTGTCCCGGACGTACATCACACCGTTGTTCGAGTAATTGAAATTCATGTACTTTTGGTCGGTCAGCGCACTGCCTTCCTGCTGAATGAACAAGGAGGTGTGGATGTGATGAGGACCTTTGAAGATCGTCTTCACGCCCTGCACGAACTCAATAGTTCCCATGAACTCGTTGGCGTTACCCAGCTTGTTTGCTTCACTTGCTGCACGATTAGCCTCAAGCGCCGCACGATAGGCATCATCGTAGGACAGACTTGCAGAGTGGGCGCTTGCAGATGCACTGGCAGCGCTCTTGCGGGAGTAGTGCAGGGACGAGTAGAGACCTGTTTCCACGAGTTGGCCTTCCGGCATCATAGCGTAAGCCCTGGAGAGGCTCGCGTTGGCCACTGCGATGTCCTTAGAATCCTTAGCGGCACCTTGAGATGCAGCAGCCTGGCCCGCAGCGGCCTGAGAGGCCGTAGCGTGTCTATCGGATTCGTTTGCCATCTGCTCAGAACGTGCGGACGAGTTGGTGGAGTTTTCCGCATGAAACGCCGCCGCGTTAGCCATCAGCTCAGAGCGGTTAGCTTGGTTCAACGCCGAGGCGCCCCATGCTTTATCTTGCCGCAAGGTAACAGCGTCACCATCCAACACGGCATCTGCAAGGTTCACAAGGCGCCGACCACGGGCATCCAAATCACCATCGTTGTTCACCGCAATGGTGTCCGCAGTCAGGTCACGGGCTTCTTCAGCAATGTGCAGCGATTGAACCTGTGAGGTGTTCAAATCGTAGGCACGAAGAATCGACCCATCGGCAAAGTCAACGAGGCGATCAGTTGCCGAAGTAACCCGGCGAATCTCTATGCTTGTGAATTGATCACCCGGCCCCCACGCCTTTGTAGTCGTGATATTGGTACGGGAAGTAAACCGGTAGTCGGAGTTAAGCGTGAGGGTCTGCCGTGTTTTACCAATAAGGGTCACGGCGATGAACTTACGAGCCAAATACTCGAATGGAATTGTAAAGTCCTTTTGCGCACCATTGAGGGGATACGTAAGGACTGTCTTTGGAGCGGCCATTAAGTCCTCCTTGTGAGTTATGAATATGAGAAAGCAGACTCGTGGTGACATCTGCTTATAGTGGGGGCTTTTAGCGAATCTCTACGCCCTGCCCTTCCATCATCATGAGCAAGAGCTTTTGAGACACAGGGTCATTCGGCACGAGTCCACGAAGGCCATTGAATACACCAGTCATGTATTCCTGATCGGCTCTACGGGAGTCCGTACCAGCAGCGCCCATAGAGTTGAAACCCATCTGATACCCGCTTGCCACAGTCCCAATTGCTGGAACCTGTTCGGATACCCGGCCAAGGAACCCAGTGAACCCTTCAGACTTCGTGGGGGAGTACTTCATGGCACCTTGAGGGCGTTGTTCTTTGGGGCCCCGTGGGAGAATCGAAGAGCGCACAGCCGCCGCCTGATCGAAGCCCAAAGGCGCCGCTACGATGTTCACCAGCCCCAAAGGCGCACCGATGTGTGAGCTACGGGACAAAGCCGCATAGGCCAACATCTTGGGGTCCAGGGACTGCTGTAGGAACTTCTCACGCTGGTCTTTTGGCATCCCCGCTGCTTGGCTGTACTTCATCGCTACGTAGCCCGAAACGGCCAGTCCCGTAGAGAGAACCGCCTGCATGGTCTGGTCGATTGCACGACCGTTCTTCGTTGCATCGTGGTAGCCACGGATGAGCCGGGAGTTGACTGAACGCATGGTGAAGTTCTTGAACTGCATCGCCATCTTGACGCCCGCACCGTATGCCTCGGTGTCTACCGAAGACAGCTTGTGTGGCCGTAGGATCGTCTCATCTGCAATCTTGTCTCCCATACGCCACAGGTCCATGGTCCGAGGGTCACGCTGAAAGGCTGCTCTATCGGTGATCTTGTAGGACCCGTCAGGCTGCTTCTTCACGTAGGTCTTAATCAGGTCTTTCATTCCCGCGAACTGCTCGGGGGTGATAGACATAGACTTCAGGCGGGTGTCCTCAAAGAGCTTCGAGGCCCGACCGTCCACCACATGATTCACGAAGTCCGAGAGGACCCCGGAACGCCCTGCATCCGCGATGTAGTTAGACGACTCTGTGAGGAACTTGGTGAACGGTGATCGAGCTGACAGCTCCTGTGTGGTGTACTTCACAGAGCCCACAACCTGGGCAAGCATAGGGTTTGTTTCTGCCTGCTCTCGGAGACGCTGGATGATGTCCTGGCGGGTTGGCCGAATGTGGTTATCCAGCTCCCGACCGAAGACCATAGAGTGCATGTCTGCAAGGTCCTTTGCCTTGATCTTGGAGCCCCAGGCGGTCATCTCCTTGAGCAGCGGGACGCCCTTCAGGAGCATCCGTGTGTGCCCTTTAGTCACCATTGCGGCAACCTCAGTTATTGACTGCACGCCCATGTAGGCGTTCTTGGCGAAGAAGCTCATGTCTGCCAAGGCACGGGAAGCGGTTGCAAGGGCGCCTTCGGGGTCTCTTCGGGCACGGCCTGTCAGAATATTGAGCGCATCCTGCAACGCCTTCACTTCCTGCGACGTTCCCTTCCCCTTCTGGACCCCTGCAATCTGAGCCTTGAGTTCCTTCGTAGTTTTCCCCGTGGCCCCCATGATCCCAATGTCACCGTTCACACGGCGGTCATAGCTTGGGGTGATGCGCGCCAGGTCAAACTCACGCAGGTCATTCACAGAGAACTGTGAGCCATCACTAAGGGGCACCGCCATGTCCGAATCGAACAGGTGACGGCCTTCGAGGAAATTGTTGTTCTCCACGCCGACCAGACCTTCGGCGCTATTGTCGATGAGCGTTGCACGGTCGAACTGGTCCGAGTGGCTAATGCCGTATGCCTTGTTGCTGGCATACAGTTCAACAGCGGCGGGAAGGTCCTTGTCTTCCAGTACGCGCCCTTCGGCAATCGCAAGCTCCTTCAGATGAGTGTCCACCCGAGTCTTTACGTGAGGCCGTGCAGCGTAGGAAGACAACCACGACTCCTTAATGGCATCGCGCAGACCATCCGCCCCACCGAAGCGTTGGATGTTCAGGTTCTTCGCGGCTGAGCTGTAGACGTTCGGGATGTACGAGCCAGCGTGACGAGTCCCCGAAAGAACCGCTCGGGCGTTCCTGTTGCCGAACTGGGCAGGCGCTGCAAGGTATTCAGCCTTACGGTCGTAGTGAGCCTTAACGGTGCCCATCAGCTTCTTCTCACCGGCTGTGAGCTGCGCCGCCTTGGAACCCGAAAGGTCCTCAGTGGCCTCAGCGACACGCCTGAAAGCACGCTCAATGTGAGCTTGCCGACCGCCGTCAGTCATCGCATAGCTTGGGTCCTTGATGGCCTCAAGAACTTCATCGGAGATCTTATTGTAGGTCACATGGTCCTGCCCCTTGATGCGCTCAATGATGTCCGAGGCGGTAGCCCCAAACTTACCGTTAGAGCCGCTGATGGTCCCCGTAGGCGACCGGAATAGCTGATTGCCGATAGCGAGAATCTCAGGGTTCTCCGAGCGGTTCAGCGTGTAGCCAATCTCGGTGAATCCACCCATCGTCACACCACGGGCTGCACGGTCGTCAGGCATCACCTCCATGGCGTCCTGTAGGGTCTTAGGGTTCAGTGGATTGTCAGCAGACAGGATTGAACCGTCCTGCAAGCGCACTGCCCCAGGCTCGTTCGGGTGGTCGACATAGCTCACCCCAAAGGCTTCCTTGGGTTCCTCGCCGGCCAGCCACGGGAAGCGTGAAGGATCGTCCTGACCCAACTGGCGAGCGGTCTCACGGGCCTCCAAGCGAATGCTCGGACCAGCGAAGTCGTTCAGGTCGGGTTCCATATCAGGATGCAGGTCAAAGCGCTCATTCGGTAAGGCGGACTCACCGTGTCGCGCAAGGATCGATTCAAGGTCAGCGTCTGGAACATCTAAGCGGGGAGCCTCACGCGGTGCAGCCCTCAGCGCCTTATCAAACAGAGCAGTAGCCCCGGCACCGAACAATGCGCCACCTACGAGAGCCGTCCCGTAATGGCCCTCAATGCCTGTGATGTTTTCACGTAGACCCTCAGAGGCCACAGCAGCAGCCCCCGAGTACATCGCACCTTGAGCAACCCGAGAGATGAGACGCGCCCCGGTTGCCCCTGGAATAGGCGTGTAGGTCAGCGGGTCCAGACCGGCCCCCGCAAACCCACCGACGATCTGAGCGCCTGTCCCTGCGTTCCCAATACGTTGTTCATACGCCATGTTCTCCTTTGCCATCGCAATGGCGTTCGGGAGATTGGCCCGTTTGCCCTTGGCGTAGTCCTGCACGAAGCTGAAGTATTGAGGGTCCACACCCTCCTTACGAATCATGTCGTAATCGTCAGCGGTCCACTGAGAGGTATCGCTTGGGCTCACCCAGCCCAGCGGGTCATGGTCTTCCTGTGTCGCGTACCGGAACAGAGAGGCCATCGGTGAGGTAGCCAGGGAGGCCGCTGTGGCATCACCTGTGCCCTCGAAGGTGCCCTTTGCGGGCTTCCCAATGTGGTTCTCAAGGGTAATGAAGTCCTGCTGAGTCTGAGGGGCTGTGCCACCTTCCAGATTCATATTGCCCAACTGAGGGAGGTCCTGACCCACACGGACCTTAGAGCCTGCCGTCACACCCCGAGTAGCATCCTCAAAGCTGACGGCTTGGGCCTTTGGGTTGATGCCGGGATTGGTCACTCCTTGGGCATCGAACCATTGACGGGAAGGCGAATCACCGGACACGTCCAGCAGCTTGCGCATGTAGTTCTGGCCCTCGGGACTGATCTTGGTGAAGTCACCTTGATCCAGTGCGGCCAACTGAGGGGAGCCCAAACGGCCCTGGCCTTGGTTGTATGCCAAAGCGGCCTTCAGCAAGTCACCCTGATAGGCGCCTTTGAGGTCCTTGAGGTGACGGCCAATCGCTGGGACTGCCTTCTGTGGGTCCATACGGTCTTCAGGGGTCATCAGACCGTAAGCCTTACCAGTCAGCTCTGTGAACTGTCCGAGACCCAAAGGGCCTGTAGGGGACTTGGCGTTGTTGTTAAAGCTCGACTCGTTGTAGATGAGCTTGTGCATGAACTCGTAGGGGATTTCATTACGGTCAGCCTCTTGTCGAATCATGGCGTCGTAGGGTGTCCCCTTGGCCTTCACAGATTCATAGTCGTTACTCATAGAGGTCTCCTTTATTCAGGTCATTGTTTGCGGGCACCTCCGAGGATGTACCGGTCGTGTAGCTCTTGATCTTTCTGCGCAGACTTCACGTTCTTGTCGAAGGCCGCTTGTTTCTGCTGTGCAGCACGATCCCGTGCAAGGTTCCCGAGGGCATCCTTACTGAGTCGGAGTCGTCGCCCCGTAAGGGACTGGATGATGATGTTGCCTTGGGTTGCAGTGACGGTTAGGCCACCCGCACCCCAGTCGGCGTCTTTACGCAGGTTCTGCATGGTCTCGTCGATGATCGACTTGCCGGTCTCCCATGAAGTGACATCGTTTACGTCCGTCATGAGGTCCCGTTTACTGACCATCCCGTGGAAGCTGTTAGAGCTGAAGGTGCCCTTGTCGTCGGTGAATGACACAGCGGTTTTCTTCAGGTACTCCGAGACGGCACTTGCTGCTTCGTTGGAATCACCAGACCGCAATGTCACCGCATCGAATACCTGACGGGCTTGGCTCTCGAATTGTCCAGGGATGAACTTCAGTTCCTTGTATCCGCTGTCGTTCTTGACGGAAGACCACTGCTCATCCCTAAATTTCGATTCGTCCTTGCTGAGGCCCTTTTTGGACTTCTCAGCGTCGATCAGAATCTGTGGATCGATGCCCGACTCTGCCGAATACCGAAGTTTCTCAAGGAGGCCCGCTTGATCCGGGAAGAGCTGAGCAATGGTTGAAGGATCTTGCTGATAGGCAGCTTGCAGCTCCTTCAGGCGAGGCATGTCCGCAGTCGGCTCAGGGTTAAGCAAAGCGCCCTGCCACTCCCGAGAGGCGTCCGTTAAGAGGGTCTTGAAGTTCTCTTGAAACGGCCCCTTGTCGTAGTCAGCCCGAAGCAATGCAGCCTTCATTGCGGACTTGTTCTCTTCGGGGATGGACAAGGCGTTGATCTGATTCAGCTTGTTGGCTGCATAGGTCGCCATGTCACTCTCTTTGAACTCCCCGGTACTGTCATTCACTGGGAGGAACTTAGGGGATACAGCGACGTTCTCCTGACTCATTCGGCGCGCGTAAGCGTCTTCGATTACAGCCTGTCGGTTGTCTGCCTGGGCAGCTTGTTGCAACTTCAAGAGACCCGCCTGTGAGTCCTGGGCCACCTTGGCAATCATCTGCTTCTTCGCGTCGATCAGCTTTTGACGTTGAGGCGTCATCTGCTCCCCCGTCTGAATCCAATCGTTCCCCTGCTCAAGTTTATTGAGAGCCTGCCAACCTGCCGCTGGGTCCACTTGATGCACTGCATTGGCAAGGCCAAGCTCGAACTCTTCGTTTCGCTTTGAGTTGCGCGTGTAGGTGGACGTAGCGGCCTTCATCTTCAGGTTGTCCATCATCTCAGGACCCAACAAGTCCGCGACCTTCCGCTGGCCCCCGTAGACGTTGATCGTCTTGTCTCCCAAGTTATCCAGCAGCGTCACGCCGCCGTCCTTCTCTACAGCCGAAGAGGCCACTCGCTGAAGAGCCTGAACCGCGTGGCCGTCACTCGGGAACACGCCGGTCTTGAGGTTATTATTGAAGTAGCTCGCAAAGTGTTCCGCGCTTGCAGGGTTTCCCAGGATCTTCGGGTCATCCAACATAGGCTGAAGGTCAGCTTGGGTCTCAAGTACCGCTTGGGTCTCAAGGTTCTTGGAGAGGTACTGTGAGTGCAGGTCGTAGACGGCAGCGTTGCGCTGAGTGATGTCCGCATTGAAACCTTGCTGGTACATGGTGTCATTAGGATCAATACCTGCCATCTCAGCGTAGTTCTTGGACTTCTGCTCCATGCGAGTTTGGCGCCACTCATCCAGCTCCTTACGGGATCGGAAAGACCCCTTCTGGATTTCCGTCTGGACCTCGTTATCCACCTCGTAGGCAGCGTTACGGCCCGACTTGAGGCGCAGTTGCTGCATAGCGTCTGGATCATCTGCATAGAGCAAAGTCCCCTCCCCGATTGCCTGGCGCCGCTGCTCAGGGGTCAGCTTTCGGATAATCTCGTTTGAGCGCTCGTCTGCCTGAGACTTTCGGTTCTGCTCGTAGGAAGCAAAGGAATCCCCACCAGCTTTCACGAAGTTCCGCATGGCATCCCCAAGGGAGGTGTCCAAGACGGGCTTAGCGATTCGTGCAGCCTGATAGCCTGTACCAGACCCCGCTCGGAAGCCTTGACGGCCCGCTGTTGTTTGGGCTGATTGGCCCAGTGCTTGTGCAATTTCATTAGCCATTACGCTGTCTTACCTCCCGCTGGTGTCGTTGAGGCGCCCTTACCGAACTTGCCACCAGATGCCGTATAGGCACTGCCACCAGCCGATACGATATTCAGGGCGTTGGCGATGTTGTTCACCTTGTAGTTATTGCCACCTGCACCACGTACAGCAGCCTTAGAGTTCTCAGAGCTGCCCACACGATTCGCAAAGATCGACTGATAGTCACGCTCGTAGTTTTCAGTGATGTTCATCTTCTGCGCCGATGCATCATTGGCTACAGAGTTCTTGATCCGGTCCATGGAGTTGCCCGCAAGACCCGATTCGCCTACAGCAGCGTTGATGGTCCCTTGGTTACGAAGGGCCTGTAGGTTCACCTCAGTGAGCTGACGGCGGGCCTCATCGTGTTTATCCACGGTTGCAAGTTTCTGATCGTTCTCCGCGAAGTTCGCTTGCTTAACGATTTCGTTTTGAGACTTACGTTCGTTGTCTGTCATCTGGCCTTTAGCCTTGGCCCCCTCCGATGCACTCATTGCTGCACCAGCCACGGCGACAACCGCCAGACCGATGCTTACGGGTTCGCACATAGCGCCGCCCTCCTATAGCCAGAATTGTTTAAAGGCAAATCCGGCAGGTGACATAAAGATGCCCTCGTTGAAGGAGGCTCCCAGCTTTGTCAGCAAGCGGATGTGTGCGTGGTTGTCCACAGAAACCCAGTTGGTTTTAGGACTCGGTGAGCGCTGCTTGACCCAATCAAGGTTCGCTTTAAGCAGGCGGTAAAATTGGAAGCGTTCGGCTGGGGTCAGCATGTGGACCACATTGGTCGTCACGAACCAGATACCCAGCGCGGTATGCCCGCCTACTGCCAAGACCAGGGAGCCCACGACGATTGCCTGGGCGTGTTCATCAATTGCTTCCGGGAGAACATCGCGGGGGTCTCTACCGGCTTTCATACAGTGAAACTCTTGAAGGTCCGAGGCGCAAAGGTCAGCAGCAGCAGCCTTTAAGTGGGCCTCAGTGGCCTTGATCAGTCGCATAGATTCCTCCTTGTATTTGTTATCTCCTTACACGCCACTTGACCGGCGCATGTAGTTACCCTCCCAACCGCATCCGATGATGTTCAGAGGGACTGGTGCATAGGACGAAAGGGTTACGCTTTGAGCCTTGGCGTTGCCCGTGACTGGGAACTTGAATTGCCCTGTACCCAACGTGAGCCCGCCAAGAGTTGCTTCTGTGCCCAGGCGCCCACCTGCCATCACGTACACGAACTGTGTGGACCCATTGTTCACGTTGATTTCAAAGGCGCCCGAATTGTCGTAGTTCACCCATGCTCGCCGTAGCTGAAGACGCCCGATGTCCTCGGTATTGGTCGTACCGTCATCTGCTGTTTGCTTGATGAGGAACTTTGAGAACTCGTATTGAAAGCCGTATTCATGACCAACGATGAAAGTCGTACCCATGCGATTCCCGACTAACTTAATCCGGTCGTCCACATTCCAGTTGTCCGAGGTGTGGCGCTCTAAGACGCCCTGTGGGTCCAGGGTGTAGAACACTGAAAGGTGATCAGGAACACCGCCATAGATGTCGCTCAGGCTCGCATAGGTCTCATTCCGGTCCTCGTCATACCGCGTAGGTGTCATCAGCTTCTTCATGTCCATGTAGGCCCGATAAGGCTCCTGCATGTAGTCCACGGTGTCTGCTGTGAACTCGATGCGCTCCAGGCACATACCAACACCTGCACGCTCATTCAGCAGGTACATATACGAACCAATACAGTCAGCCGCCAGGACCCGGTTGGTAATACCGAATTCCCAATGTGACCACGACTGCTGTACCAGCTCTTCCTTGAGGTAGAGGAACTTGTAGATGTAGACCTTGTTTTCTTCGGAATCCGAAAGGACGGAAACGAAGTTCTCAGTACCTGACCCGTGGATGTGATAGACCACGTTTTGCAGATAGCTTGGAACGTGCGAAGAGATGTCTTCTGCTGACTTAACGTCGCTCACATCCTGCACCGCGTAGTACCGCTTGAGGCTCGTATAGGCTGCTCTCGGTGCAGCGAAGTAAACACCCCGCCCAATCCCAAAAGGCCGTGCCCCATCGCTCACATCGAACTCTGTGGTTAGGTCCAACTGGGCCGTCTTGGTCGACATGATCCCCTGAGAGGACAGAACGAACTGGGCCTGATCGGACCACAACAGCAACTGTTCGGAGAACGGTACGGCGTACTTTAGGATGCTCACCCGGTTGTGGCTGATAGCTACGTCAATAGGGTCGTCGTCACTAAGCGAGCTGACAGAGGCCGGGAAGAAGTTGAAATACTTCGAGGTCCTGGACATCACAACGTTTTCACCCGAGAGGAAACCTAAGCGGTTCCTGAAGAAGAAAATGTCGTTAATGGTCGCCTCTACAAACGAGGGCATGGGGTTCGTTAAGTCGTCCCCACAGGTTCTGTCAGGCCACGTTAAGGCTTTCCAGTCAAACTGACCGTCAGCCGCTCGGACCAGGGCATGAGGCATAGACGTTGGTTCAAACCCGGTAATGATCCCCGGCTTGACAGTCTCCTTCCACACCTGCCCCGCTGAGTCATACCGAACCCAATAGTTATCCCCGGTGCGTGATGCCTCCCCTGTGATTTCCACGAGGTATCCGTCAATGCACTGAGCGGGCAACTTGGCGAACGTCTGGACCTGATAGATGAACGAGTTGAGCAGTTGGTTTGCGTAGCCGTCCTCGGTCTTCACGGTCTTAATGTCGTTCCCAGCGGCTGTCACAATGATCCAGCCTTGGCCCGCCTGTGCGGTGATCCCGCGAGAAGCGCCGTTAGTGTTGATCTGTGCGGCCATCTGAGTAGCGATGTAACCGGCATCCGTCTGCTCCACCTGGGGCGGGGTAGTCACCACAGAGTCACCCACGGGCATCTTCAGGATTGCCATCTGGACATCGTTGATGTGTATCTTCAGGGTTCGGCCGTATTGACCGCCTCTGACGTTGATTACACAGCGCCTCGTCATAGAACCGTAGTCGGCATGGGTCAGCGTGCTTTTCATTGCTGTCAGCTTGTTGCGGTTGGTAACGAACGTGTAGTCAGCGACGGTGATTAAGCGCAGGTCATTCCGTGGATGCTCACAGTTGGCATAACCGTTGTAGCCCCGGACGGTGTAGCGGTTCCCCTTGAGGTCCGCAACTTCAACGCCCTGCCCCGTGAACACCATAAAATACTGTTCGGATGCATCACGGTTCACGAGGTGGATTAGAGGCTTCGCGCCAAACATACCCACGGCACCCAAGCGCTTCACAAAGGTCGTCGGTGCGCGCTTCTGTAGACCTTCAGTTTCTGAAGACCATCCATTGATTTGTACCTTACCTTGGTTACTGAAGCGCAGAATGTCCGGCTGTTGCGATATACCTCCTTTAAGGTTCTTAACACTTTGGGAAACAAGACCCATGTAGTGACCTCCTTGTTATTGGAATTAACGGGAGATTCGGCCACCAGTCCATGCGTCACCATCGAGCATGTTGTAGTTACCATAATCAAGTTCGTACTCCTGGCATTCAGCCCAGGCGGCTGCCTCCTGCTCCTGTAAAGAGCCCTCAATCTCACCGGCCCCAAAGAACCGAATATTGAAACGCCGGGAGGCCTTAGCGACGATGTAAGAGCGAAAACACTCAGGCATCTCTTGGTATTCCCGAAGGCGAACCAGGGCCACAGTTATGGGTGCCGTAAACACATCGCTCTTCGCTGTACGGTCGTATAGAAACCCACTGCGGTTTGAATAGTTTCCGGTGGTGATCTTTAGATAATCGCCGAGATAGTTAATGAGCCCCGAGAAAGTATCAGGGGTTAACGTTGCATCCTCTTCGATATTGAAAGCCCAGCCTTTAGACTGGACTTCACGATTTACCTGATTGAGTAAGCGACGACAGTTAGCCACATCAGCGTTAGGGTCCCCTTCCAGGGAACTAACAGGCGACTCGCCAATAGCTGCAAGCATGTCATTAACTGCTGACAGCTCATCGTCGGACTCAATGAATGATTCAAGGCTTGCCATTAGGCCCTCCTGAAGTTATGTGCAAGAAACAAAAAGCCCCTCGAACCCTTTAAGAAAACGGGATGAGGGGCTTTAGGTGGTTTTAGGAAGCAGCAGGCACAGTCACTGCGCAGCTCTTAGAGAAAGAGCCATCTACAGTTGTGCATGTAATCCCAGCGGTTCCTTGAGCAACGGCCGTAACGACTCCCGCAGAACTCACAGTAGCCACAGCTTCATTGCTGGACTTCCATGTGACAGAAGTATTAGTGGCCTCAGCAGGCGCAACGGTAGCCGTCAGAGACTTAGAGTTTCCGATTTGGAGAGTCATAGTCGCTTGGCTAAGCGTTACGCCAGTTACTGAGGTCAGGCCGCTGTGAAAACCAGTGCGCCAGCAGCTTCAGGACGCAGGCCACCGTGACCCATCGCGTAGCGACCAATGATCTGATCAGCCTGGAATTCAGGACGGCGGGCACGCTCCAGAGCCATATCTTTCAGCTTCACGGTGCCCACAGCCGAACGGTGGTTGAACAAAGCGACCACGTTATCCAGAGCTACCTGTACGTCACCGCCAGTTGTCTCAGGGAACGAGTGCTTACGGTTGGTGCCTTGACGGTCATCACCTGCACCGCCCTCAGTCAGGTGTGGTACTTCGATGATCTCGAAGCCCATCACGTTCTTGATGTTGCCAGTTTCAGGATCGGTCAGCGCCGAGAAGTTGGCAGCGTTAGGCAGCAGTGCGGCCAAGATAGCGCTGTAGTATTCAGGCTTGGTATAGACCTTACGATCTTGAGCGGGCACATAGTTCCGGGTCAGTTTCGCACGGGCAACAGTAAGACCTTTCAGGATCGCTTTACCCAGTGCCTCGGCGTCAGCTTCCAGAGTGGCCTTAGAGCCGATCTTCAGAACGGTCGCAGTGCCCAGGCCTTCGATGTTCTCGTTAGCAGCCGCTGGCAGGTTGCACAGCTTCGCCATCTCGGCCAATACGGCACCGTCAGCAGCGATAGCCAGAGCCTCACCCAGTTGAGCCGAATACTCAGCGCCGACATCGTAGTGGTTCATGGCGTTCTCAATATCGAAGATCAGAACGTCCGAAGCCAGCAGGCCGTCGATGGTGATTACTTTCTCAGCATGTTTGATGTCGCCGCGCTTATCGTCCAGGCTCTCACCTGCCGCAAGGTAGTAACCAGCAGTGCGGCCCATAACAGGGAACGAAGCGGACTTACCGTTTTGAATGGTGCGGACCATGTGTTTATCCATGGTTACTGCACGACGCATGAAAGCAGTCAGAACTTCGCCACCGAAAACCTTTAGAAAGTTAGCAAGTTTGTCGGCATCGGTACTACCCTTACCTTGGTTCTTACCAATCTGTTGACCACCTTTTGCGTTTGCCATTTATAGTTCTCCTTATGCAGTTATCTCCGGGCACAGAAAGGCCTTCAGACGGATGTCCGAAAGTATCTTTCTGTTATAGTGGGGGTTTTAAATCAGAGGCCTTACCAAGAGGCGGCAAGTACCTTATTACGAACTTCTTGAGTGTACTTAGCGTCTCGACCATAGCGAGAATCGCCCATCGCTTTAACCATCTCAGTTTGAGACGCAAAGCCTTCAACTTGCTGTGCAGGGGTACGACCGGCAGGAGCAGCATTGCGGCGATTCAAAGTTCGCTCTGGCTGCTTACCGAACTTCTTTGCCTGACTTGCCATGCCCAGGTTGATTACCGTTTGAACGGTGTTCAGGTCCCGGCGCTCAATGGCGTCATACAGCGAGTCCATAGACTTCGGAGAGTTGGCTTTCAGGTGGGCCACAACGCGGTCGAACTGTTCCTTGCCGCCTGCATACGCCACGATCTTGGAGACGTAGGCTTCTGCTACAGCTTCCTGCCCCTTCATGAACGAGTTGACGAAACCAGCCGAATAGCCAGCTTTAGCCAACTGCGCATACGAGTCGTCCGAGAGTTTCCCGTCAGCTTCGTATTCGTCTTCGATACGAGCCGCTACGTCAGCAGGGAGACCCGCTTTGATTGCCTGGGCGCGCATCTCATCGAAGCCCGTGGAGTATTCCTCAAGCTGCTGAGAGGCTTCGGTCAGTTCTTCATCAGGATCGCCAAGGGGCGTAAAGCCATCCTCACCCTGTTCGGGCTCAGCGCCGTCCGACTCATCTTCACTTTCGGTGCCCTCTTCGTCTTCGCTGGCTTCCTCAGTGGACTCTTCGGTTTGCTCTTCAGAGTCATCCGCAAGGTCAATCGAGGTGTCGCCGTCACGGGTAGCCACGTCCAGGGCCAACATGTTCTGAGCGTGTTCAGCAGGATCGCTGGAAGACATCACAGCGCTATTCACGCCGAAGGACGCATAGACGTCAGCGGATTGGTAAACGTGGCCCACGGCCAGAGCCAGCATGTTGAATCGCATAGGGTCTCCTTAAATGTATTTTTGAGGTGTTCTGTCAGGCCCCGATAGGGCCCGCTTGAATGCCAGCGGTGTTCATGGCTGACTGCATGTTTTCCGGGCTTGCGGTTGCTTGCGCAGCCACACCCGCGCCGAGACCTTGAGCAGCAGCCTGACCGCCTTGGGCGACCATCTGTTCGGCTTGGCGTTTGGCCTTGTCGGCGTCCGTGAGCAGGAGCCCAGCAGTGTCCATACCAATGGCGTTGGCGAGGCGAATCTTGAGGTTGCTCATGTTGATGTCAGGGTCTTGCATGAGCGGCGCAATCGCTTGCAGGCCATTGAAGAACTGAGTCAACTTGTCGAGGTCCTGCCCACGGCCAAGTGCTTCCAGCCCAGTGCTTACAGTTGGCTCTACGGCCTCCTTGGGCATGTCGGGAATCTGAGAGGTGGCTTGAAGCTGGTTCAGCAAAATCCGCACAAGCGGCAACTGAAGCTCCTGGGAGAGGATCGAATAGACCCCGCCAAGAGTGTCCTCAAGCTCGCTTGCCACATACCGAATCTCTTCAGCAGTCACACGCTCACCCGAACGCTGCACGGCTGAGTTCAGCATGAAGACATAGGCCAAGCGGCCTTCAATGGCATCCGCGACAGACTTAGCGACTGTGAAGTCAGCTGTCTTTTCGAGCTGCAAGAACTCGATATCAGCCTTACGGCCTGCAACGAAGTCGCCTGTCTGTGCCTTGGTCAACCGCCGCACTTGGGTCATCCCGTTAGGGTTCACCAAGCCCACGACCTTCGAGGCGATCATTGAAAACTTGATCATGGATTCGTGAAGGTTCTCCAGGGACGTTAAGTCGCCCAGGTATTCCTCACAGTGGGAACGGCCATAGTTTTCACCGTCCCGCTTGGTCCATCTCACAGCGATCCATGGAACCGCATCGGGTGGGTATTGCCCATCAGTGCCGTCCACTTCCTCACCGTCCACTTCCTGATAGCTCAAGAAGTCGCCTGACTCATCGTCAAGGTAAACGTGTGTGTAGACCTCCACTTCTTCATCGGGCTTTTTGTCGCCAGAATCCGAGAGGGAGTTACGGACATCTTCAGGAAGGGCCGCGTAGGCCACCTTGTCCAACGTGACAATCTGCAAGACGTTCCCGAAGGAGTCCCGCTGAACCACATAGGAACTCAGGGGATAGAGCTTCATCGGGTTGTAGCCCGTAGAGCTTGCGTCCGGCTGTGGTAGGTGAAGGCATCCATTGCCTGCCAGGGCCAACTGTCGAATCAGCTCAAAGAGCGTCACCCGGTAGCTGTTGGCTTCCATGAAAGACATCATGATCCGCTCAACCATACCCAAGCCTTGATCCACGATTGCCAGTTGCTCAGGGTCAGTGACCAGTTGCTTTGCCTGCCACTCGGACACCTTCAGCTTCATCCAGCTTTGCAGCGGGAACAGAGCGAGCATCACCTTGGCGGACAAGTTGTTAAGACCACGGGCACCCACTGCCTGCCACGGTGTGGTGTAGTCAGTCGAGGCGTTATCCGAGGTCTTTGGGAACAGCGAGGGTATTGTTACTTTCGCGCAGTTTTCAGCGCGGGTCTCGTAGGGAACACGGTCATTCTTCAAGCGGTCATAGACTGCCTTCGCCGATTCTTCTCCAAGCCCTGTGCGAGCCGTAGAGGCCATATAGACCTCCTTAGATGTTCAGACCGGTCCCCTGGCTGCGTGATACGGAAAGGGATCGTTTACCCTTCGCCTTGGCGGCTCGTTTTGCTGCTTCGCTATCGCCATCTTCGCCAGTCTGCGTGTCCTCTTTAGGAGCTTCGACTTGAGCAGCGGCTACGGGAGCTGGCGCCTCAACAGCAGCGGCTACGGGAGCTGGGTCTTTAGGCTTATCACTACCGCCACCAACCAAGCCTCCTGTTAACTTTGAAACCTTCTTGAAAGCCTTCTTGAAAAAACCCATTAGTTCCTCCTTGTAGTTATTAACCTCGTTTAAGGGCTCGTTTAACGGATGAACTTGAAGATGCCTTCTTGGCAAGTCCGGTGTCCTTTGCGACAGCAGCGGCTGGAGTACCATCACCCTGCTCTTCCTTTTTGACCTTCAAGTCTTTAATGCCATCGGTTGTTTCCGGCTTATCACCATCGCTCCCATCACCAAACTCGACACCTTTAGGTGGCTCTTCCATTACGGGGGCTGGGGCAGCGATAGTTGACGGGTCGACCTTTGGCTGTTTGGCTTTTGCTGAGAAGCACATAGAACCTCCTGTCAGTCTTCTTCGGTTGGAGTGTTCCGCTGCTCCTGCATCAATTCGATAATCTCAGTGACAGCAGTCATGCCCTCAAGGAACCCGCCAATGAATGACTCGGAGTAACCCGCCTTACGGAGGTCCTCAAGTACACCAGTACGGATTAGATAAGAAGCATTGCAGCGGACGTTAAGGTATTGCGCGGAAGCATTCGGAATATCGGGGATGTTTTCAGGATCACTGATTACCGCTTGAATATCATTTAACACAAGAGTTACACCTCCTTATCGGAGACGAAAAGATGCCTTTAAGAAGACAGAAACTTTCAGTCTCCTATGGTTATAGTGGGTGCTTTAAAGTCGAATCAGAAACACGCCGAGCAACACGCCGAAAGTGAGGCCCGTAAAGAACACCTCTACGGTTTCCATAAGATCGGCTTCTTGTTCTCGTGGTCCCAGTCAGACCAGCGCAGGATTCGCGCGACCTGGGCCTGTTGCAAAAGCTCAGCCTCAGTCATGTCCTTTGATGCAGCTAACGAGACCATGCAGTCCCACAGCGTTTCCATCTCGGAGGGGGCACGGGAAGCCCAGTAGGCAACCTCTTCACCCTTCCGTGGGCCGGACTTCATGACCTTTGTAGCCGCGTAGAAGAACAGCGGAGAATCCAAGAACTCTTCGGCGACTACAGGACCCACACCGGGAATGCCAGAGTAGCCATCTGTCACGTCGCCTATGAGGGTCTGGTACATGTGATAACGATCCGCCTGGGCTTCGCTGTTGCGCATCATCTTGCCCTTAGTGAGCCACATGAACATGCCGGGGACCGTATTGAAGTCCTTGTCGCAACTTGCGGAGACCACAGCGACACAGCCAGCAAGGGCCGGGTTAGTCATCAAGATCCCGCAAACGTCATCACCCTCAACGCCATCCCAGCGGAAAGCGTTGTCACCGTAGTGCTGCATGCAGGCCTCGACAAACGCCGGGTAGCCCACAGGCTTACGCTTGCCTTTACGGTTCGCTTTGTAGGTCTGCAAGACCTCTTTACGGAAGTTGTCAGAGCCCGAGATGATGCACAGCGGCACCAGCTCAAAGGGCTTCTTGTTCTTCTTGCGGATGTCCGCTTCGATGCTCGCCAAGATGGACTTAATGGTCCCGCCCAGGATGCCCCGAGCTTTCGCGTGGTCGCACTCAAGGGACCAAATGTCATCACCCCAGTCCTGCTCACGCTCGCTTACGGTCATTGCCTCGAAGATCAGGAAGTCCATGTCGAGAGCCACGCCGATACGAGCGGTCATTTAGCACCTCCATGTTTCTGCAAGAACAACTGACCCGCTGTCGTCAGCGACCAGACGCCCATGTTTCGTCCGTCAGTGGACACACACGAGATGTGGCCCCGTGATGCTGCCTCAGATACGCCGTGGGCATTCTTTCGGTAGAAGTCGGATTGGAACGTGCGGGCTTCCTTTTTGATGGCGTAGAGCATCCGAATGTATTCACCCATCAGGACACCACTTGGGTCTGCACTGGGCTCATGCGGGTAATGTTCAACTCCCCAAACAGCGAGGCCAGTTCACTGCGCATATTTTCCCGAATGCCAGCCTTGGTTAGGAGCAACGCCATCTCTTCATCAGTAGCTTCAAGAGCCTTTTTGACCAGAGCTTCCTTACCCAGCACTACTTCATTGGTGGCGAGGCCGATACGTAAGCCCTCCCGAATTTCAGAGAGGTCATTAGATGAGTAAACAACGCGGGTCGTGAAGGTATGTTGCAGGTTCAGTGTGATAGCCATAGGGCCTCCTTAATTATTGGTTAGTGACATTCGCGCCAAGTCGGTCCGATCTTTCCTTCCGTATCGAGGACACAGCGGAAGCCGAAGGACTCGCCTACATTGCGAATGGCTTGCTGAGCAGCGGCCACACAGACCTCCCCAATCTCTTGGGTGCGTGCAGCAATCTGTAATTCGTCGTGGACCCATGCCATGAAGCAGAAGTCGCCGTCCCATCCGTGGATGAACCCGTGGTCTTCCATAAGGAGCCTTTCGGTTTCCACGACCCACGCCTTGCAGATGAGCGCACCGGCCGACTGAAGGAGCGTGTTTAGGGCACTGTGAGGTGAGCGGACGTGAATCTTTCGGCCATCCAGGCCCTTGATCCAACGGCGCTTCCACTTGATGTCAAACTTGCGAAGGGCTTGGTTCCACTTCTGGTCTGAGATTAGGGATTCTTCAAGGGCTTCGCGGAGAGACTTGATAACGGGCGTACCTTCCAAGAAGGCTTTCTTCAGCTCTTTACCGCGTTTCGCACCACCCCCAACGATTGATCCGATCTTGGCGTCACCGGCCCCGTAAAGGAACGCATAGATGAACGTCTTCGCCATGTCCCGCCAACGGTCGTGGTCGTGATTGGACTTGTCGCGGATGGTTGCCTGACAGATGCCAGCAGCCACGCCGTTAGCCCAATGCACGTCACCGTTAAGCACCTGATCGGCGTAAGCACCATCGTCGTACTTGGCCCCAAAGTGCCCCAGGCAGCGCAGCTCAAGACCCGAAGCGTCCACGCCAACCTGTACGCAGTTCTCCCAGCCCTTGAAGCGCTTCTGAGCGAAGACAGCACCGAACAAAGCACGGCATTCAGGCCCATAAGGACTCTTGGCGCTGGGGACCTGGCCCATGTTCGGATAGCTGTGAGTTGCGCGACCTGTGACAGCCCCATTGGGGTTGATAGAGCCGTGCATTGAGCCGTCCGAATGGACCAGTCGCATCCATGCGTTATCACCTTCGGCCAACATCCCGATTCTCTTTTGGATCATCAGGTAGTCGCGCACCAGGGCGATGCAGGCTTGGGCGTCCGGGTCAGCAACGGTCACGCCTTCAAGGGTCTCGTCGTCAACCTTTGGGGCGCCCTTGTCCGTGAACTCAGTCGGTTCCCATCCAGCGTCTTTGAGGACCTTGATGAGGTGCGCGCCGGATGCAGGATTGAACGTCACGAACTCGACAGGCGTGTATGGGGCACCCGCAAAGGTCTCCCGTGTGTCCTTCTTCTTGCCGTCTTTGAGGTAAACACCGCCGACCTTTGGGTACTTGACCCGAGGCATTGGGCGACCGTCAGACCACTTCGCAATGGCCTTACCTGTCTTGGGGTTTACGAACAGCTCATTGCCGCCCTTGGGTTGATACCAAGAGCCAAACGTCTTAATGAGCTTCACCAAGAGGTCAGAGCGCTGGCCTGCAAGATCCGCGTAGAGCCTTTCAGCCCCGTCAGAGTCGAACGGGAAACCGTTGCGCTCCATCTGAGCCAGAGCCCACGCAGTGTCATGCTCAAGGTGAACCGCACGGATTGACTGCATCCAGTGTTCGCCATTAGGAGCGAGCCCACTGGGGAAGTAGTACGGGTCGGACATCAACTTGGTAACGAGCTTGGTCGTGACTACAACGTCCTGAACGCAGTAGTCCTGCATGGCCTTTGACCAGTTCTTCCATTCGAGACCCGGCGTGTACACGGTGCCATCTGCAAGGCACTGGGCCTTAAAGTCGGTCGTGTATTCCCCTTTCATCTCGCCTAAGCGATAACCCCAGGCTTCCAACGCATGCGACCCAAAGCGATTGCCTGGGAGTCGCCCAGTACGCAGAAGGCCACCGTCTGTGTCTCTAAGATTCGCGTGGATCAGTCGGGACAGGACAAGGGTGTCCATGACCTTCTTGCGTGGGATGTTGAGGCGCTTACCGAAGTACTGACGCTTCAGCTTGTCGAGGACGGGGATGTCGTACTTGATCCCGTTATGGAAGACCACGAGCCCGTCAGGCTTAGCCGCTTCGGCCTCAAGCTGGGCGATGTATTCCTTGAGCTGGTCGGGGCCGAACTCGAAGACTTCACCAGTGAAATAATCCTTGCTGACCCCACAGTGAAACTTGCTGACGTTCTCAAGGAGTCCGTCCGTCTCAATGTCAGAAGTCAGCATTGGACGCTACCTTGATGCAGCTCAGCGGCAGCCATAGCCCCTTGGGCGAAGAGCTGGCCGGGAACGCATCGAAGTGAACAACCCAGCCAGTGAAGCCGTTTATTCTCTTCGACTTTTCAGACCCTTCCTCAATCCACTCCGTGGACAAGGCAGTGAAGCGCATGTAGCGGTGCGTGTAAGCGTTCAGAAAATGCCCAGGAGGCAGAGAAATAACATTGAATGTGGCCCCTGCGCGTACCGGGCAATTACGTTTCTCAGGAGGCGTAAGCAGTTCGGTGAGCTGCTCTTTGAACAACTCCAGCTCACTTTTGGTAGGAGCCTCCCAGCGTGTGGGAATGTTGCTTCCATAGCTGTATCCAAGAGATTCCAGCAGGGCCACTGCCTGCTCACCTTTACGCAGATGGGCACGTACTTTTTGATTGTCCACAGTGAATCCTCCAAACGATTAATTGGTGATGGGTGAGGGTCTTACTTAAGGTTGACTGAAAGGTCCCCAAACGAACGTGTGGAGACCCTTGGATCACTCTTAGATGAGAGCGGAAACCTTGGCGGCTTCTTCGGTCAGGCGCTTGCTCTCCTTGGCCGCGTCGAGGGCTTCAGCAGCCGCCTTTGCGCTGGCCTTAACGAGGAAGTCGGCTTGAGCCTTCTTGGCGTTTGCGGCCTTGGTCATTGCAGCGGCCAGTTTCTTCAGAGCGAATTTGTACAGTTTGATAATGGTCATAGGGTTTCTCCTTGAGTGGGTTAAAAGTCGGGGTTTGGTTCTTTCGGTATGTCGTCCTTCCAGTCGTCATCACTGTCCGGTTTCCAGCCATCGGGCATCTCGTCCAACCACCCGGTTTCCTTGTTGTAAACCAGATATCCGGCCACACCTGTGTCACCCGTAAAGCGGCACTTCAGGACCCTGATCGTGACCACGTTCGGGTTGTCCCCTTGCTGGTTACGCTCCATGGCAATGATGGTGTCGCTAAGCTGACGTAGAGAGCCGGAACCGCGAAGGTCCGTAATGGAAACCTGACGGCCTTCTTCGTGGGCCTTCCCTTTCTCGGGGTTCTTCAGGTGGCAGATAACGACCATGAGGATGTCATTGGTTTTGGCGAAGGTCTTCAGCTTGGTCATCAAGCGGTCGATGGTCTTCCGCTCGTCGCCGTTGTCATCCATGCCCGAAACCACGATAGAGATGTGGTCCAGCACGATCACCTTGCAGCCCTGCCCCTTCACCATAAAGTGCAGCTTGGACATCAAGCGGTCTTCTACGGATTCCGCAAAGGAGTCATAGAGAAACAGCTTGTCCGTCTCAAAGATGGCGTCAAAGGCAGCGTCAAACTCTTCCTCTGTGGTGCCATCCGGGTTCTGTCGATAGCGACGGCGCATGTGCAAGCCCACGAGGTCCTCAACGGTTTCCTCTACGGACTCTTCAAGCATCGCCACGCCTACTTCGAGGCCGTGCTGCTGGAACCAGCTATAGACGTTCTGGCGCACGAAGGTGGACTTACCCATGCCTGACCCGGAAGTCACCATAAGCAGCTCACCGGCCCGTGCATCCTTGGTCATACGGCGCAGTTCAGCAGGACCCGCCAAGGGAATCCTCGGGATGTCTTGCTTGTTCTTAATGCGGGACTTCAGGGACTTCGCGGAGACCACGCCATCGGGAACGAAAGGCGCGGCGTTCCACATTGCATCCATGACGGCTTTCGCTTGGCCGTTCATAACGCATTCGTTCGGGTCCTTCATGGGCAGTACGGCGATCTTCACCTTGCCCGCTGGCAGAACCTCAGCAGCATCCATTGCCGCTGCACGGCCAACGTCATCCATGTCAAACATGAGGATGATTTCGTCGAACGTATCGAGATACTCGTAGTTCTTAGCGCAGGCTTTACGGGCACTCGGAGCGCCTGTAGGAAGGGACACCACGGGATACTTCCCGCCCTGCAATTGGGCCACGGTCAGACAGTCAATCTCACCTTCCGTGATGATGATCTTCTTGCCTCCAGACCACAGATGCTTACCGAAGAGACAGTCAGCTCCATGCTTGCCCGTAGATGAGAAGTTCTTGTCTGCATCGCGGACCTTCTGACCTACCAAGTTCCCATGTTCGTCACGGTAGTCAGCGACTTGAATGTTCTTGCCGCTGTGGGTCTTGCCTACCCAGTATCCGTACTGTTTGCAGACGGCCTGTTGCAGACCACGCTTAGGCAAATCCTGAAAGCGGCCTTGGTGTTCGCCCATCGCCATTGTGCCGTTGGCACGCAAGGTGTTCACTCGGGTCCTGTGACCCTCTGAGCCATCGCCTGGGGTGTGGTGACTGCACACGAAGCAAAAGGTATGGCCGTCTGAGTAAGTCGCCATGCCATCGCTGGATGAACACTCTTCAACGTTCGTGCAAGGACCCTTGTAGAGCAGTTCGCTTTCCGGTAGGTCCTCAGAACGGTCCATTAACACCGCCTACAGGAACCTCCAGGGCTTCCCCGGTTGCCCTACGATTGCGGAGGTCCACAAACTTGGCCTGCATCTTCTCCAGGCGCTTCAGCGAGTAGTCTTTACGCACAGCCGCCAAAGTGGACCAGTGGGTCTGCCCGACAAAACGAACATGTGCCCCGTCGATCCCGTGATGAATCCCTGAGATAACGAACTGGTTCAGGTTGAAGTCGAAAGCGTCAACCGCTTCGCTGACATCCGTGCAGTCGTAAAGACAAACATCAATGTTCGTGCCTTCGATCTTGAAGACACCGATGATTCGGTCGGAAGAAGACTCGTTGTAGAAGTGAATGACAGAGTGCGCGATCCCTGCCTTTTCAAGAAGCGATGAGGCATACAGTTTGTCATCGCAGCAGATAATCACGTCGACATCTTTAGGAGTGACCCCAAAGTAAATATCACGGGCTGCACCACCTGCGATAATGCTGGGGACGCCTTCTTTCTGGAACAATTCACATAGGTCAAAAGCCCCTTGCATAGTTGCCCGATTAACAGACATAAGTAATCCTCCTAAGTTAAGAGGTGAATTTGCTGTTAAAGCGAACCAATTAGGCACGCCTTACAGTTGCTTGATGGGTATTACGCAGGGGTTCTCTTAAATGCCCATTCAGCCACGTCAAAGGACGGGCAGGCTTTGCCAGAGTCGAGGTCTCTATGGCCTTTAAGAGTGGCGTTCGGATACAGCGGCACAAGGGCTTCCCATACCAAAAGGTCCAGGGCTTTCCATTGAGCATCCGTGAAGTTGTTCTGAGGCTTCAACTTGTCGTCAACGCCTCCTACAAGACACACTCCAACAGACTCTGAGTTGTGCCCTTTAACGTGGGACCCTACGACATCGTGAGGACGGCCGATTTCCACGGTGCCATCTCTACGGATGATGTAGTGATAGCCAACGTCAAGCCAGCCTTGCTGTACATGCCACTGACGAATCTCACGCAAGCCAATGTCCATAGAAGGACGTGTAGCCGCGCAATGAAGAACGATAAGGTTTGTCACCTCCCGCTGTTTGAATTGGACACGAGCCATTAGTTACGCTCCTTTCTCTTTCAGAATTCCGTCAGGAATCTGCTTTTTCTTCTCCTTCATCCAAGCCAGTGGGACCAGCTTGTCTGCGAATTGAATATTGTGTTTCTCACACCACGCCCCGTAAGTTGTGGGTGAGCCCTTATAGAGCTTCGCCTTGCTCGATGAGAAGACCAATCGAATATCAAGCTGAGGATATTGTTCTCGCAGTAGCAGATGCTTTTTGCGGTCTTCAACTTCCCATATGCCCTTACACTCAATGATGATGCCGTTCCCCAGGATGAAGTCCGGGAGATACTTAGCGACTCGTGCAGGGATCGTGTAGTTAATCCAATGCTGCTCAAAGGTGTAAGGGATACCGTGCTTGTCCATCAGTTCGCTATTCTTCTCTTCCAGACCTGACCGGAAGGAACTTGCAGCCCTTCGGGGTCCGGCGTAGCGGCCTAATGCAGCCACGGTTAGAAGTCGCCGTCGTTGTCTGGGATTTCCTCGTCAGCGTGACCGCGAGAGCCGGACTCTTCGCCCTCTTCCCATTCACTGGAATCATCAGCGGAGTAGCCGCCCTCTTCCACATCATCAGCCCAGTCGTTGCCGCCCTCGAACTCTTTCAGGTTCAGCAGCATTACACTGTCGATTTGCAGCTTCACGGAAGCACCGGCCACAGCGGTCCAGCCATACGGGAACAGAGTGAACTTCACTTTCAACTCAGAGCCGCCAGCAATGGCCGGTACGTTGTCGATGCGCTTACCTTTGGAATCGACCACCTTCAGGGGAATCGCTTTGTTCTCCTGGGTGTTCTTGTCGATGTACGAGGCGTAACCCTTGATCTTGAAGGTCACAGTGCCGTCGCCGTTATCCACGAAAGGCATATCGCCCTCGTAGGGCAGCAGAGGCTTCTTACCGCGAGGAACCGCTGGTGGGTTCTTTTCGTGTTCGGCCAAGAGCTTCTTATAGTTGGCTTCGTGCGCCTGAACGATCTTGTCGATCAGGGGCTGAGCCTCACGGGAAGGAACGGTGTGGTCAACCTTCCAGAGACCACGGGGATTGCCGAAGCCCTTTTCTGGATTGCCGTAGTCCGGCTTTTGAAGGGCGCAGTACGGTTCTGCGATCCCTTTAGGAGTGGTGAGAATTTCTTTACGTGGACCTGCCATAGTTATGGGTCTCCTTGTTGTGTCTGAATTGAAGGCGCAGGAGTCCGCTCAAGACATTTAAAGTCTCAAGTGAATAGTCCGTGTGCTTTAAGTGGGTGTTTAAAACTTACGAGAAGCTCGGTTGAATAACCTTGCGGGATTCGCTTTGCAGTTCTTCACGACTAATAGCCATGGAGATTTCTTGTGCTGGCGACTTGCGCACCGAGCGATATACCGAATAGACCACATGGACAAAGTGTTCCTTCAAGAACGACTTTTTGAATCTCCATACGTCATGTCTGAAGTGTGCATGACTTTCGGCACCCGCAAGCTCCAACAAAGTCAGCTCGACCAGCTCCTGTTGCTTTACGGTCATTAGGCGTTCGTAGAGAACACCAGCAAGGCCCGACTGCCGGACATGGCTGAAGTTGTTCAGGTGCAGGAAGCCGTCAGGCTTTGCCCGACCGTTGCCCTGTGAGAGGTTCACAGAGTCACCCCAAAGCGATCCACATTCGGAGCGACCATAGGACGGATACGGGTTACACGGGCGCCACTGCTAAACCGGGCCTCAGCAGATGCCCATGCAGCGTCCATACTGACCGCGTAGATAGTTACCTCGTCTACGTGATCGTCAATTTCTACTGTTGCCTTAAAGGTCTTATGTGCGAGTTCCACTATTTGATTACTCCTTGTTCTTTGAGTTGATCCAACATCGCCCACGGCTCGCCCAGTCGATTCACCACAAGGGCGTCGAAGGGATGGGCCATTAGTGCAATGTCGGAGATGTGATAAGGCTGATCGTCTACGCCTGGAATGAACCAATCGCGGACTATTCGGATTGTCTTAACGGAAGGCGCATAAAGCAGCCCTTCGTATTCGTTGATCATTCGCATGTCAGTGACCACAACATGGTCGTAAGTACCGGCTTCGAGTGCCTTGCGAACTTCGATCATGCCCAAGTCAAACCAGACGTTAGGCTTACCGAGGAATTCACGGTGGTATTGAGTCCCGAAGGTCTGCAAGTGCCAGCGTAAAGAGCGAGGCTTTTGAAAGTCTTCACGACTCTCCATACGGGACTTCAGGAAATCCGTATAAGCGGAACGCTCCAGCTCTTCGATGGCCATACCTGGGCACGGCTTGTCCTTAGCAGAACTGTGCATGTCACGTTCAAACATGACCGCCAGCCCTTTACGGCGACCGGCCAGTTCTTCGGCGCACATTCGTTTAAGGACATCCGCAAAAGCCACACGAAAAACTTTGCGGCCCTCAGATTCCAGCAGACTAATCAAAGTATCCTTACCGGACTTCCCTCGAATACTGTTAAGACACAGGAGATCAGTCATTCACGTATTCCTTTACTTTCTGCCAGATGTCCAACAGACGATTCTTTATGCGAACCCACAGAGCCTCTTTAGGCTTCGGTGTCGATGTATGGCGCTGGGAGCGCTGAGAAGTAAAAAGTGCAGCGTTATATGCACGATCATTTGCGGACTGAGCCAAACGATAGGCGAACGCAGGCGTGGAGCGAGACATAGAAGTCCTCCTTGATATTTTACGTATTGGGTTAATTACTCTTTGATTGTTGGCTCAGAGATGCCACGGAAAGAATCAAAAGATGGGTGACGCAAAGAACCGTCCGGGTATCGCTCCATGAAAGTGACGCGAACTGTGTGGCCGTGGTAGGGGTTCAGGTAGTCGGCATACGAGCGTTCCTCTTGATGTTCCGTAACCTTGGCCGTGAACTCTTCCATGAGTGCCTTACTGATCTTGCAGGCATTCACAACATGGCCGGACTCAAGAAGAACCTCGAAGCCAATCACCTTGCCTTCATTAGCCAGCCCAGGAGTTCCCCAAACGAGACCAACGACCTTGCCGTCTTCGTTGTCATCGGGAACCATCTTCCACATACCGGATTGCTTAGAGCGCTTCCAGATACCGTTAGGGTCTTTAAGCACCAAGCCCTCAAGTTTGCATTTGCGCACCGCCGCATAGAATCTATCAACGGCCTTCATAGTGAAGCAGTCACGGGACTTGACGACCGACCACGCAATCTCCGGGAAGCGCGCTTGCAGCAGCTTCACTTGATGCTCAATGTGGTACTTCATGACACTGTGGGTCACGTCATAGTCTTGGCCCGAACGGACCATAGACATTGGCACAATGCCGAACACGATTACTTTCAGGCGACTCAGGTCGATAGGCTGGTGGCGGCGAAGAGTCCCGGCGATGTCTTTACACGGTAGGTCATCAATACGCAGCTCAGCGTCCAGCATGAACCCTTCAGGGAACAAAGCATCGTCTAACTCGAAGAACTTTAACCAACGAGGATCAAGAGCTAAAGGAAGCTGATCATTAAACGCAGGAAACTCTTTACCTTCCCGGCTCAACCAATGGACTCGATGCACAGAACCAAAAGGCTCAACACAAAGGTTCAAACGGACACCATCCTCTTTAACATCAGCAATCAAATAGGATTCATCAAGAATCTTAGTGACGGCTTTCGTATTGAAGTTGACTGGTCGGTGTGGGCTGGTTTCGAGGATTACACTTTGAACCTTGCTCATTAATTAGCTTCCTTGCCGGTCAGCATTTGGACTTTCGTGAAGGTCGTTGCGAACGCTCGGCGCACTCGCATCTCTACGGTGTCGTTGAGAAACTTCGCGTACTGATAGCAGCGTTTTGCGTCCGTAGTTGCCGTAATGAAACGAAGAGAACGTAACTCGCGCTTATCGACCAGTTGCCGAGTGGTGGTCTTAGCGTCCTCGACAGTCAGCGTGGTGTCGAAACAAAAGGTCTTCTTATCGAGAGCCGAATAGGAGGTCTTTACGTTGATCATTCTGCGCTCTCCCAGTTATGGCGGGCTTGGCGCTGCACTTTATTCAACTTGCCGCGACGGACCCGTACAGCTTCCATCTCGTCATCAGTGCGGCGTTTGGAAGTGCGGGCGTTGCGTTCAATTGTCTTAGTGGATTGCATAGCGGAAAGAACTCCTAAAATGTTGGGAAGGTTGGTTGTGCTTTTAGTGGGTGTTTTAAATCGCACAGACAAAGAAAAACCTCAGAGAGACCGGTTAAATCTCAATGAGGTTTTCGTTGTGCTTTGAGTGGGTGTTTTAAGCGGGACTATGCAAAAGCAAACTGGCTCTCAAGGATCTTGGTGATGTCAAGGGTCCCCTTCTGTGGAATCGGCGGCATCTTTTCAAGCTGGCTCTCGTGCAGTTGCTCCATGAACTGCTGACGGAAGTCCTCCAAGACATCGTTCTCTGTGTACGTCTCAACCATCGCTTCGCGCACAGCCCTGAACATCGCTCCGGCCTTCGCTGGGATGGTCCCGAAGCTGTCGTGAATCAACGCGAAGAACTCCACGCCGTAGCACTCGGAAGCCTTAACGACTGTCTTGCGCAGGTGGGACCCATCCTGACTGTGTACGAAGTTCGGAGAGATACCCGATTCCTGTTTGGCCCCGTCGATTTCGTTGGAATCCCGAACATTGATCGTTGAGCGCAAGCGAGCAGCACCCAGGAAGATCAGGTCGACCCGGCGTTGCACAGGCACCATGTATTCCTGCCACACAGGGAACCCGTCAGGCGTCACCCAGTACACAGGCATGCAAGGCTTCAGGATTTCGGGCTCGGGGTTCTTCTTGGTCTTCTTTGTGGCGGTCACTTCAGTAGCCAGCAGCTTTGCAGCCTTTTGGAGCCACAACATGGCCTCAACGGCCTTAACTACAACCAAGCTCACAGAATCCCAAATGAGGTTCGCCATATACCGGGCACATTGCTGTGCATCAGGGAACCACTGTTCACCGTCACCAGCGTCAAGAGCTGGCTGGATGATGTCTTCACGTACTTGGTCGGTGAACCCAAAAGCCTTGGAGCCATACGCCAGAGTCATTACGGAACGCTTAGTCACCTTCCGGCTGATCCCGTAGCCCATCCAACCAGCGGCCATTGAGCGAGTACCCAACACGCGGCGTTCTGTAATCTCACCGGTCTTCTTGTTCGTCACCACTTCGGTGCTGTCTTCCGCGCCTTCAAGCATGTCCCGTTTGACCGCCTCAATGACTTCCTCAGCAACCAAGCGGTAGATGTCCTGAACCTCATCCGAAGGCAACAAGTTCACAGCACGACCACCCCGCTCGTCTCTGAGCATCGCGGAGAAGTGCTGAATACCAGAGCAAGACCCATCGAATGCGATAGGCAGTGCCGACTCCCACAGCTCACCGTGTTCAACCACACCGGCCCACTCGAAGCAGAACGCCAGGAAGCAGAAAGGGCTATCCATCTTGGTCCACTCAGGCTGGCCCAGTGGGTCCCGAGCAATCTCAAGGATCAGCTCTTCGTTGTCCTCTACCCACTTCGTGCGCTGTCCAAAGTCGACCTTATCGACCCCTGCACAGTTGGCCCCGTGGATCTTCAGCCACTCAATACCGTCCTTGCCGACAGGCTCCGCAATGGAAGCCATCAGGAGGCCCTTGGTCAGGTCGTTGCCTTGTGGATTGAACGATGGGATGGCGTAAACACGGCCCCGCCAGTCGAGGTTGTACGGGAAGTAAATGGCCTCGTATTCAGAGAACTTTGTGGCCTGCTCTAAGATGAACTCATAGGACAGACGGCGGCTCACTCGGGCCCGGTCCTTGCGGTACACAGTCGAAGCGGCTTTCTTCCAGGCCTTGAGGACCTCGGGGTCTTCGTCAATGTTCGCAGGCTTGACCGGTAAGGCTTCCTTGTCGGCTGTAGGAAACTTGTCGATTGGAACATGCTTCCACTGCATCACCTCCTTGGCGACTTCGAGGACCTTTGCGTTCACCTTCCAAGCGGACGCCTGGGCGATGTTCACGGCCTTGTAGACCTCGGGCATCGACACGTCCTTGTAGCGCTGTAGAGCCTTCTTTGAGCGGACCCGAATCAACGGCACAGGCTTACGCCCCTTCGCCCAGTAGCCACCACCAATCATTCCGGTCCACTCGCGCGGCGGTACGATCATTGGTTGGTAACGCGGAGTAATCTCGGCCAGCGCATATGCACGATTGCATAGCTTTTCGGCCCACTCAGGGGTTAGGTAGATGAACTCGCCGTCTAACTTTGCGTTGCCTGCGTGTTCCCGCTTCATCTCGACCAACTGAGTCGACTCAATGAGCAGCTCCAGGAGCTTCACGCCAATATGAAAGGTGACGTAGTTGTCCAGTGAGTCCCAGGAGGTCCACTTAGTGGTCAGCTCATTAGCGGCCATCATGTGAGCCTCGACCTTCTCCATGAACTTAACTTTGTAGGTGTGGCCGTTGCGCTTGTTGAGTGCTGGGCGGATACGCTTGTTGAAGTGTTCCGCCTCCTGCTCGCGGATACGGCCAAATCGGGCCTCTTCCTCAACCGCCTTACCGAGGGATACTGAAACCTGCTGAACACTCAGCGGCCCCTTTTTGGCGACCATATTAAGAACTGTCTTGACGGTAATTGCCGCGACGTTCTCAGCCTTGACCAATTGCAGATAAGGCAGGCCAATATTCTTTCGCTTCACCTTATTCACTTGATGCTCAACCCAGTCTTCGAAAGCCTTAGCCATCAGGGGAATCAGTGAGGCCAGCACAGGCTTAGCTGTGGCGTTGTCCGCGAACTCATTACGATCAATAGAACGATCAAGGACTTTCTTAAAGTGATCTTCACCAAGCGTGTAGGCTTCATGCTCAAGACTTAACTGAGCCGCCGCAAGGTCAGGGCCGTAGATATTAGAAAGGGTCTCATAGGCCCATGAAGAAACATCAGTGATTGCGCTAAAGTCGTGCTTCGTTAGTTGTATGGTTTGGCTTTCTGCGGACACAAGAATCCCTTAGAGGCCACTTGGGCCTCCAATAAAGTTATGGAAGTTGGTTAGTTGGGTGATTTACTGAATTGAGGGCGTAGAGGGTCCTTAGAGGGGACTTAAAGAAGTCTCTAAGTTAAAGGCTCATAGAGTGGGAACAGCAGGGCTGCTTTTAGTGGGTGTTTAAACCCGAGGACGAATCGTTACACGGAAGCAACCTCTATCCGACCAGTTATTTCGCTTACTAAGTAGATAAACTCCTTGACCTCACCATCTGTGGAAGCGAAGCGTGTCTCTTGGGTGATTGTCAGGAACTCACTATTGAGCGCGTAACGAAGTTCGGACACCCACTGGCCGCAGGGACCTCGGCCTAACGCGAACTCGCAGCGCTCATGGTCATAAGTCATTTTTCCATCCTCGCAAACACGTGGAACCTGGGAGTAGAAGCGGATTCGGCTGATGGGCTTCTTCATTTCGTAAAATGCTCATTCAGGGCTTTGTCGAGCGCAGACAGATACCCGGCTTGGTTCATGTGTTTCTTTAAGAACTCCAGTGGGAACCGTGCCCATGGGCGCTTGGCTGACCCTTGCGACAGCTCTGTCTGGAGCTTCCGATGGTCCGTGGCATCCCACAGGTCCAATAAGGCAGCTTCGAGTTTCACCGTGACAGTCGGCTTCAGCTTGTCCGCTACAGGAACGCTCAGCCCCTTCAGGTCACACAGCTTGATAAGTAGCTTGCGGTCGAAGTGACGCCATACGAACTCGGTGTGTACTTCAGGGCACAGGTAGGTGCTTACAGATGCTGGGGCACTCTCAGACACAAGAAGAGGGCGAGCCATCAGGATTTCAAGCAGAGATTTCAGCTCCCCGACTTCGCCTCTGAGGGTCTTCAGCTCATCCATGACGCCCTGTGCGATTGGGTTCGTGGAATCCTCAGCGTTGTACTTACCGGTCTTGCGGATGGTCGGTAGGACTTCTTCAGTAACCCACTTACGGAATGGCAGAGTTGCCGGTGATTTGGCGCGCAAGAGCATTCCGTACAGCTCAGGCTCTGTGAACATGACTGTGTTTTTGCGGATTCGCTTGGCGTTCTCATCCATGGGCAGGGCAATGGTGGAACAATCTTCTACCAGTGCTTCCAACGAGCGACCGTCCTTCAGCTTCTGCCGAGCATGGTAGATAGAGCTTTTCGGGTCCTTTAGGCCAGCGCATCGCGCCACCTGAGTCCCTAAGAACAACAGATCGTGGTCAGGGTGCCCGGTCAGTACGTCCAGCTCGATCCCCATGAAGTTGCGCTTTTCGAATTGCATTACGGCAGGCGTAGTAGTAGCCATGTGACATATCTCGCTTTAAGTTCTTGATAAATGGTGTTATTAATCGCAATGCTGGGCGTAGTCCTTGCCCTATCTATGCAGGCAGCTACTTCACTTCGCTCCAATGCACTAACAGATTCCTTTCCCCGCTCGTTACGGGCATCCCGTAGTGCCTGTGCGCTTTCCCGTTGAAGAACATCGCGTGTCCTACAGGCAACTGAGGGACCACTATGTTTTCGCTGAAAGGCCCGGTATGAACTAACGTCCCACCGCCTGTATGAGTTGCTGTTAGAGCAACTACCAACGTCACGTCTGAATCTTTATCGTTATGCCAGTGGCCTCTTGGGGTGTTCTCAACGGTGTACTGAGCGGCCTGGATGGTCTTGAGGACGCTCGGGTCCTGCCCCATCAGAACCTTTGCCAAAGGGATTCCCGCGTTTGCCCATAGGCTGTGCAAGCAATCAAAGAGAGGGCGGCACTCAGTCAGAAAGGTGACTTCAGGAATCTGCGCCTCTTCGGGTTCATCGTCGTTCACGCTGTACGCCATGCAATCCAGCTCAAGCATTAGGTCCTTGCAGAAACCCTCAGAGAGGTATGGGAACGAGTAGACCCCGTGGCCGTAAGACGTGACGATTCCCAAGGCGCCTGTCCAGTCTGACGCCGCGATGTAATCCTCCAGGCTTATCGGGTGCTGGTCCTCAGCGTAATCGGCCATGTCCTTGATGGTGTCAAGAACGTCCCGAAGGTCCTTGTGGTACTTGTCCATAGATGGGTAGGCCGTGAGAGCCCTACTCACTACGTGGTTCTGTCCTTGATGCTGCATTGGCGTGTATCTCCTTCTCGCAATATATAACCCTCCATCGAGCCAGCTCTGAGGGCGCGCATGTTCGTACAAGATATGCATGCATGCAATATAAATATGCATTAATGCATAGACTTAGATAAAAGATGCATGTCAGAGAGTGAGTGCGGGTCGGTTCAGCCTCTCACCCAGCCAGCCCCGAAGGGTGTCCCACAGGCCCACAGACCAGGCTTTACGTGCCCTCTCCGCCTCCTGGGCGTCCAGAATGGTATCCAGAGGATGCTGTGGGAGCCGGTACAGAGCGGCGTGGAGTCCAGAGAACTCACGTTCGTCCTCACGGGCCCAGTGGAACAGAGCGGCCTTTAAGAGGTGGTGCCCGACCTCCTGCATGGTGTCTGTAAGGAACTGGAAGTAGAGGCGCCCGTGGTCGTCCCGCTTGATGTCCACACGAAGCCACAAGCGGCCATTGCGGTTTGGTACGTACTGCGCAAGGCCTGTCTTTATGGCGTCTTGCATCGCGCCCAGGATCTTGTTGGCGACTGCTGCGGACGTGAAGTTGGTCAGGTTGTAAATAGTCATGGCGTCGAGGTTCCTTTAGGGGCTCTTTGGGAGTGGAGCCCTTTCGTGTTCTTTAGGGTTTGGGTGTTACTGAATTAGTCGCGGGTGATGCGGCCTTGGAGCAGCATGTAATCGGCTGTGCCTGGGACCTTTTCTTTGCTGGTGTCGCACTCCCATGGGACGCTGTAGACAGCGCTGAGGCGGTCGCAGACATCCTGTAGGCCCAGCGTTTCCAGGGCGGCAATCGTCAAGTGATTGCGCAGCAACATAGTGAGTGCGCGGTGTTCCTCGTTGCTCAGTTCGAAAGTGTTCATCCGGTCTGCCCTCCTGGGCATTCTTAAAGGTGGCTGTGGCTTACTGAGTTACACGCGGGACCGGTGGGAGGCGCAGACAGCGACCCAGTGACCATCAGGAGTGCCCCCGATGTGCCAGGTGTCAGCACGATCCCAGGCGAGTTTCTTAACGAGGGCCTTAACGGCTGCCTTTACGTTCCCTTCCGAATCCAGGTCGTGGTCATAGCCCAAAGTGATGGAACCAGCAGCGGCTGTTGCCTTGAAGCGGGAACATTTGGTGTTGGTAGCTGGCAGGTACTTGATGGTGATTGCTTGCATGATGGTGATGTCCTTAAGTGGTCGATTACGTGCTGCGCTTTAAGTGGGTGTTTTAAACACATACTCACAAAAAGCGTATATCTATTCAAAGCCTTACGGCATGTGACGCCTTGATGTGACGTAATCTACGCACAAAAAGCGCATACGTCAACGCACAAAAAGCGTAGATGTGGCGGAAAACGAAAAAAACCCGGCGAATCCTTTATGGACTCAACCGGGCTTCAGTGTGGCGCTGTTAGTAAATAGGATTCTGCCTAAGCAGCGTCATTAGGGCGCGGCGCGTTTCAATGTGAGAGACCTTCAAGGACATCGCAAGGCAAAGCCAAGACCCAAAGTATATGCAGTCCTGACTTCGCCCGTAGGCATCCTTATACTGACCGTGATGGGCTACAGCCGTACTGCCAGCAAACCAAAAACCAGTAGGCTTTTCGACAAGCACGCCAGCCTCGGATAGCTCAACCAATGCAGCCCGAAAAGTCCGTATCAAGTCAGCGTGAGACCTGGGGCGAGTTGTCACCGGCCCCATCTGGAGAATCTCATAGGTGGACGTGAAGAGCTTTGGTGATTCCATGAATCAAAATCCTAATAGAGCCGTCACCTTTGGGAACGCTTGGACAAACTTGATGATCCCGTAGAGAACGGCGGCACTGAGGACCCATGCGGCGACTGTTAACGCTCGGTCCATGGGTCAATCCTTTGTGTTGAGTGTGAATGCTTGGGCTGCACCGCTCAAGACGTACCAGCAGTTACGGTTAAGGCCGGACTCTTTCGTGATCTTCACGCCTGTAATGCCATCAGCGCCTTGAGCGTATGCGGCCACCTTCAAGTCGATAAGCACACTGGCTTCCGTAGGTGATTCCTCCACAAAGCTCCTATGGCACCGTCCAGCAGACACAGTGGTCAGTGGTTCAGCACCAGCAGGAAGAGCTTCGTAGACCTTCACTGTACGCACTGCCTCCCGCTGGTCCTTTAGGCTCGCGTAAGACTGCTCATTGCCGACTTGGAGATTCGAAGAGTGACTACCACAGCCAGCCAGGAGCAAAAGACCAAGCGCACCCGCAACACCAACATAACCACAGCGCATCACATGAAGCTCCCTTTTAGAAAGCCGCACATGATACATCAGCAAGAGCCTTTAACTATCAGCCAAGGCCGACTTGAGGGCCTCGCCTAACCTGCTCACCTGTACCGCACTGCCTGCCCCGTAGAGGTCGAACGTAATGGACCCTGAGCTATGTCCTAAGATTTCCTGAGCGGTCCCCAATGGGACTTCAGCCGCCTTTAAGGCACCTGCAAGGTGGTGCCTCAATGAGTGGAAGGACTGGCCTGTCTTCGTCTCTATTTTCAAGACTTCGCGTATACGCTGGTTAAGTGCCGCTGTGAAAGCTGGCGCGGTGTGCAGGAACAGACGGCCGTTAGCCGCCTCTGCGTAAGCCTTAAGAGCCTCTAAGTCGACCCCGAACGCATCCACCAAGGGCACCTTACGGGCGCTGAATTTGTTCTTCAGGGTCTTTCCGCCGTTGGTGTTGATGTCCATCACCAGCACACCATCAAGACCCTTCAATATGTCATCTGAGGTCAGTTGCTGGATCTCCCCGACACGAGCCCCGGTGATCACTCCAAGAGTCAGCGCCCAACGGTGCCATGAGTCCCCAGGTAGGCTATTAGCGTGAGCCATAAGTGCCTGTGCCTGATCCCGCGTGAAGGCTGTGCGCTCGCTCTCAGTCCCTTTCAGTATCTGGAGCTTCTTGCAGAAGGCCTGTTTGATATGGCCGTTATCAACTGCCCAACTGAGGATCGTAGTTAGCTGCGTGATGATCTTGTTAACCGTCACGGCCTTCCGGCCCTCTTTCAGGCTCTCACGGGCCGCGATCAGATCAGCCCTTGAGTGTGTCGCCATATCTTTATCACCCAGGACACCGATCAGAGTTTCACAGCACGTCTTCACGCTTCTCATGCTGGACTCTTTGAGGTCTTCCCGGCGTTCATCCATGTACAGAGCTGCAAGAGCTTCAAAGGTCACGGCAGGTCCGCCTTGAGGCTTCGTGGCGGTGGTGGCGGTAGACACTGTTTGAGTCAGGGACTCACTAACGGGCCCCACAGAGTCAAGCTCTTCGATAAGCCCCCTGATAGGACCCAAGAAGCCATCAGCTCTCCGCTCACCGGCAGTCATTAGGCGCCTCCCAAAGTCCACAGCCAGAGTCTGCGGGACGCTCAGTGGCTCAGTGGCTGCTATCTCGTTCAGGTCTGCCAGGACATCCGTATATATCCGTGCAGGCCCGCCCAGCTCATCCCACACAGAACGTGTCTGTATGACTGACTCCGCGATGTCTCTAAGGTTGGCTTTAAGCTCATCCCATGATGCATCGGGTCTATCGAGGTGGAAGGCTCTAAGGGTCTTTAGGAGGTGTGCAGCGGTAGCCAATGCGGTTTGCCTGTGTGTCGTCTTGAGGGAGAGCGTTAGGGACTGTTTGGAGCCCATAGGACGGACTCGGAGAGTGTATCGACCCTCCCTCCTGTACAGATAAGGACAGGCAAGGTCTAACAGTGTTCTAACAGTTTGGCTCTTTTGGATGGTGGTTAGCATGGTCAAACCCCTGGATTCATTGGGTAAGACCTCATGTGTCACCAAGTAGGCATTCTACTCGCTGTGCAGATTTGCATAAATCAACTCAGCGAGCTTTTTACTGATACCGGGTGCTTTGGCTATTTCGTCAATGCTGGCACGGGAGAGCTCTTGCAAGCCACCAAAATGTTTAAG
>Ga0209913_1000366_pt1 | contig 40801 bp, 44 predicted proteins | sample PersoiDNA2013203_FD_185805 | JGI IMG/M metagenome (GOLD analysis project Ga0209913, IMG submission 185805) | Permafrost soil microbial communities from the Arctic, to analyse light accelerated degradation of dissolved organic matter (DOM) -... | ecosystem: Environmental > Terrestrial > Soil >...
TGCGCTTAAGTTGAATCCCAGCTACGCTAGTTGCTATAGTAATTTGTTATTTTGTCTTTCTCATTCAGAAAAAATTGGTACTAAAGCATTGTTTGCCGAGCATCGTAAGTTTAGCGAGCAGTATGAGCGGCCATTCAAATCTTCACAGGCAATCCACAGTCATTCGCGCGACTCTGAACGTTGCTTGCAAATTGGTTTTGTATCCGCTGATTTTAGGGATCATGCGCTGGCATATTTTATTGAGCCATTACTTAAGTATTTGTCTCGCTCGAAAAATTTAACATTACATGCTTATTCAAACAGTTCAATTACAGACATCGTCACGCAACGGTTGTGCGAAAAATTCAGTTGTTGGCACAGAGTCGATGGGCTATCTGATGAATTATTTGCTAATAAGATTCGGGAAGATGGTATTGATATTCTGGTCGATTTAGATGGCCATTCCGCTGGTAATCGCTTATTAACTTTTGCCATGCGACCTGCGCCAGTTCAGGTAAGTTGGTTAGGTTATTTAGCCACTACTGGCTTAAAGGCTATGGATTACTATCTAGCCGATGGTTACTTGTTGCCACCAGGGATATTAGATGACCAATTTACTGAAAAGCTAGTCCAACTGCCAGCGAACGCACCTTTTACGCCGTATGAAATATCGCCAGAGGTCAATGTACTGCCAGTATTGACGAACGGTTATATGACATTTGCATGCTTTAACAGACCCAATAAAATTAGTCATAAGGTTATTAAATTATGGTCAAAACTACTCCATGTTTTACCTCAGGCTAAGATGTTGTTGGGGGGCATGCCGCAAGATGGCAGTTACGATAACATCATAGAATGGTTTGCCTTAGAGGGCATTAACCTTGAACGTTTGATTTTTCATTCACGCAGTTCAATGCAAAACTACCTGCAACTACATCATGAAGTGGATATTTGTTTGGATACTTTTCCATCTAATGGTGTGACAACTACCTGCCATGCCTTATGGATGGGCGTACCAACGCTTTGTATTGAAGGTGATCGTATGGCTAGCCGTGGTGCTATGGCGGTGATGAAGCATGTAGGTTTGGATAACTTTGTTACACTTGATGAGGCCGAATTCCTTACGCAAGGTTTGTTCTGGGCAAATAATCTTGAACAGCTTGCTGATGTGCGAATGTCGTTACGCAGCAGTTTCGAGCAATCTTCGCTCGCGCAGCCGGAGGTGATTGCTGAAGGTCTTGAGTGTGCTTTCCGTCAGATGTGGCATGCTTGGTGCAATGGATTGCCAACGGCATCTTTTGAAGTTAAATCACTATTGAAGTAAAGCCTGGCAGGCTGATTTGTTTTAACTATTTTATCTAAAAACCATAGACATTAAACCATAGACATTTTGCCCGAGGCATTTTACTAAAGACATTTTGTATGACCCTAAAGTTATAAAAATTTCAACCGATATCCTTTACATCAGGATTGCTTAATCGGCAAGACAACAAAAGAAAATTTAAGACTTAGCCTAAACTTTCTGAAATGCCTACCGATAATAGTTACATCAGCAGCGCAATTAGAACTTAACTGCAACGCTACCGGCAATAAGATGTAATTGAAATTTACTTTAAACTTAGGAGAATCATCATGGCTTCAGTTATTAATACCAACCTTGCTTCACTCAACACACAACGTAATTTAAGCGCTTCTCAAGATTCATTACATACTTCATTACAACGTTTATCTTCTGGTTTACGTATTAACAGTTCTAAAGATGATGCAGCGGGCTTGGCGATTGCTACCCGTATGGATTCACAAATTCGCGGTATGAATGTTGCAATTCGTAACTCTAACGACGCAATCTCTTTTGCGCAAACAGCTGAAGGCGGCTTGGCTAAACAAACTGATGCATTACAACGTATGCGTGAGCTAGCAGTGCAGTCTGCCAACGGCAGTAATACGACTGGCGACCAAGCAAACTTGGATGCTGAGTTCCAACAACTTCAAACTGAAGTAACACGTCTAAGCACAGCAACTAAATTCAACGGTGCTGCAGTGTTCGGTACTACTGCAACTACATTCCAAGTTGGTGCTGATACTACTGATACGATTTCAGTGACTGCAGTTACTGCGGGTACTGTTACTGGAGCTGTCTCTAGCACCACTGCTGCCACGGCAGCTATTACAGCGATTGATACAGCGTTAACAGCAGTCAACACACAGCGTGCTACGCTGGGTGCGGTTCAAAACCGTTTTTCTTCAGTGGTTAGTAACTTACAAGTGTCTGTAGAGAATCAATCAGCTGCTAAATCTCGCATCATGGATGCTGACTTTGCTGCAGAAACTGCGAACTTGACACGCGGCCAAATCTTGCAACAAGCTGGTACGGCGATGCTGGCACAGGCCAACTCCTTACCGAATGGTGTGTTAGCACTGTTAAGAGGCTAAGTTTAAAAGGATTTAAACCCTTAGTACCCACAGAACTTAAGGTTCTGTGGGTTTTTTTTGGTGATTAACTAGCGATTTAAATGAAGCTGAAGCCAAAGTTGAAATATTTTTAGCCATAGCCCTAAATTTTTACAAAACCTTGCCGATAACTTGTGTAGGAAGTTAATAAATCCATCATCTGTATGAAGCATTTCAACAGGTGGGTATTTGCAAAGGAGGTAAACATGTTCAATTCATCGTTAGATGCTTATGGTTCAGTTAGAAAACTGGCTGCCGTGCAAAATTTTGCAGGTGGCTCAAGTTCGTTAGTGACTAAGCCAGTTGTGAAAACTGAAAATATTAAAATTGAAAATAAACCAGCTGAAGTGGATAAAGCTTCGCTGCTTACTGCCGTTAATAAACTTAATGAGTTCGTAGCTCCCGCGTTACAAACGGTTGAGTTTGCAATTGATGGCCAGTCGGAACGACTGCTGGTTAAAGTGGTAGATACCGCGACTAAAAAAGTGTTGAGACAGATTCCTAATGAGGAAGTGTTAGCGATGTCTAAGACTTTAGATAAGTTACAAGGCTTGGTGATTAGGCAGACTGCGTAACTATTTTTTAAAGCGATTGTTGATAAAGCGTTGTTTTAGTGTTGCTGTTTAGCTAAATGATTGATGTAAAGACCATTTATAGTTACTGGTATAGTAGTTAGGCCTCTGTTTTTACTTAGACAATGCTTAACAGGCTGCTGCTTTATTGATGGTTGTTTGAAAGGAATATTGACATGGGTATTTCATCTGCAGGGATAGGTTCTGGTCTTGATGTGAACTCTATCGTTTCCAGCTTAATGGCGATCGAGCAAAAACCATTAACGGCTGTGACAAAACAAAAAACAGCCTATCAAACACAGATCTCTGCCTATGGCACGATGACCAGCGCCTTGTCATCTTTTCAGACTGCAGTACATGCACTTTCCACTGCATCCAGTTTTAATGCGCAGACCGTGACATCCGGTAATCCCAGTGCGTTCACAGCAACTGCGAATGGCAGTTCGACGATTGGTAATTATGCGGTAACGGTAAATCAGTTGGCCGCCTCACAAAAGTTGGCATCTACTGGTTTTGCAAACGTTACAGATGTTGCCGCTACGGCGGGTACAACACTCACCATTGCTTTCGGTACCTATACAGCTGGCACCAATACTTTTACTGCAAATGCAGCTAAAGCCAATATCAGTATTCCAATCACTGCTGCAAATAACACCCTCGCTGGAGTGCGCGATGCGATTAATGCATCAAACTCTAGCGTGAGTGCGACCATCGTTAACAACGGTACGACTAATCAATTAGTCGTTACCTCAAAAGATACCGGTGCAGTGAATAGCCTCAAAATCTCGGGTGTGACTCAACTGGCATATGACCCAACGCTTGCTGCTGGTAACACTATGACCCAAATGCAGGCGGCTAAAGATGCCTTGTTGAACATTGACGGTATCGCCATAGTGAAATCCAGTAATACCATTAGCGATGCCGTTAGCGGTGTTACGCTCAACCTGCTATCTGTCAGCAGTGGTGGTGTTAGCGCTAATATGGGCGTAACAAGTAACCAGAGTGCGGTACAAACGTCAGTCAGCGCATTTGTAGATGCTTACAATAAACTGGACACTACCATGCGTAGTTTGACCAAATATGACCCAACGGGTGCAGCCTCCGGTCCATTACTTGGTGATGCAACTGCAAGAACTGTTACTAGCCAGATCAGGTCGGTGATGAATCAAGCTCTTGGTGGTAGCGGTACCCTTAATACGCTAAGTCAAATCGGCGTGTCATTTCAAGCTACTGGGCAATTGGCGCTTGATTCAACCAAGCTTGCATCCGCATTGACCAATCATTTTAGTGATATTGCTACTTTATTTACGGCTTCTGCCACTGCGACGGATCCGCAGATTACTTATTCAGGCAGCACCAGTAACACGAAGCCAGGTATTTATGCTGTTACGGTGAGTCAGCTTGGCAGCAGTACAGTGAGCACAGTTGGCACTATTAACGGGCTTGCAGCAACCAGTACGGGTTCCAATTTAGTCGGTGCAGCAGGTGATCCAAGTGCAGGTTTAAACATTAACGTGGCGGGCGGCGCGCTGGGTGCACGTGGTACGGTAAACTTTACCATTGGCTATGCAGCCAAGCTGGACAGTGTTCTTACTAATCTGTTGAGCGCTGGTGGAATGGTCACATCAAGAACAGATGGCATAAATACCTCTATTACTCAGCTTAACAAGCAGGCTGACACCCTTACAATGCGCTTAACAGCAATTGAGGCAAGTTATCGTGCGCAATATACTGCACTTGATACTTTAATGGCTAGTATGTCGACCACTAGCACATTCATGACGCAGCAAATAGCTTCACTCAACGCCAATAGGTAGAATAATAGTTAGGCCTTGCCATTTAAAAACTATTGTTTAAGAACTAATAACAAGTAAAGGATACGATTATGTTTGGCCAAAATAAACGTGGCGCTAACGTGTATGCACAAGTGAGTATGGAAACCGGTGTGCTTGCAGCGAGCCCGAACAAATTGATCATTATGCTTTATGAAGGGGCAGTTACCGCTTGTTATAGTGCGATACGGCATATGCAAGCTTCTGACATTCCGAATAAAGGCGCAATGATTTCGCAAGCTATTGTAATTATTGAAAGTGGCCTAAGACTTAGCCTGAATAAAAAGGCTGGTGGCGAGATTGCTGAAAGTTTGGATGCGCTTTACGCCTACATGAGCAGCCGATTGGCGATGGCAAATGTGCGTAACCAGCCAGAGTTGGTGCATGAGGTGATTAAGTTGTTAACCGAGTTGAAAAGTGCATGGGAGGCCATAGGCAATACACAGGCGGCATCGCCAGTAATCTCAATGGTACAAACTAATCAGGGTACTGCGGCTGTCAATCGCAATATTGCTAATTACGCAAAGGTGTGATGTGATGGAATACCAAAATACGATTGCCTTATATGAAGAAGTTGCTGAGCTGACGAAGTTAATGCTGTTGGCAGCCAGGCAGCAGGATTGGGATAAGCTGACCGAGTTGGAATCGAGGTGCGCTCAGCATGTAGCACATCTTAAAATGATTAAAGATGCATTGCCTTTGCCTAAAGAAGGGCGCGAGCGCAAGGTTGCGAGTATTAAGAGTATTCTTGCCGATGACCGTGAGATACGCAATTTGGTGTCGCCTTGGATGGCGAGATTGAATTTGCTTATTAATAGCCATAAAATGGAACGTAAAGTGACGCGCGCATACGGTCAATAGAGATATGCCTTTATCATGATGCTCAAACAGCCAGACATTGCCGGGGTTAATCCAGTTTCTAGGGTAATGCCAGTGCTTGTTGTGGAGAGTATCGGTAGCACTACGCAGGAGCTTGGCGATAGAGCGGCACAGTTTGTCAAAGGGCAGGAGTATTTTGCCCGTGTGCTTTCAAACGTAGGGGGTACTACTTTTACCGTAAAAGTAGATGGCCTTGCTCTTAAAAGTCCGGATATTAAAACTACAGATCTTAAAGCCACAGATATTAAGAATCCGGATCTTAAAAATACCAATCTTAAAAGTACAGATAATAAAGGCAGTGTCCCTACGGATATTCTGCTTAAAATGGATCTTGGCGCTACTGCTAAAACCGGTCAGACATTATCCCTGCGATATATGCATAGTGACCCAGTCCCGACATTTTTACTTACGCCGACACCGACGAATGTTGCTGGAAGTACCACGGATATTAGTGCAGCGGCGAGTCTTATTGGAAACTACTTGAAGCAAGCCGAGAATGACGGCGTATCGACGCGTTTACAGGCGACAGTGGTTGTCACACATGCGCCTAACAATGCACAAGCCATGGCACAAGATTTAAAGCATGCGGTCAGTAGTAGTGGCTTATTCTACGAATCGCATCTGAGTGACTTGCTACAAAATAATCAAACACTGGCAGCTATTAAACAAGAGCCACAGAACCAGAATGGCTCGCCGCTCGCCGCCTTAATGTCACAACAGTTAGCCGTTTTGGAAAATCAGCGCATGTCATGGCGCGGTGAAGTGTGGCCAGGGCAGAACATGAATTGGGATGTATATTTGCAGCCACGCGATGTGGCCGAAGATGATGGTACAAGGACGTCTAATCAGTCACAAGCTGACGAGGATAGGCCAATCGCCAGCGAGATGACGCTACATCTGCCTCACTTGGGTACAGTCTCTGCCAAGTTAATACTGATTGATGGGCGTATGCGTATTAAGATTCAAGCTGATCAGGCGGAAACACTAGATGCACTTAAGAATCAAAGGCAAAGCCTGACTGAGGCTATTGTGAAAAATGGTCAGCAGTTAGATGCTTTGACGGTGGTGCGAAATGAATAGCCGTAGCAACAGTGTTGCTGTTAATCCCGGCACTAAGCTCATTAATAAAGCGGATCCTAATCTCAATCAGCAAGCCATAGCCTTGGCGTATGGCGCTGGTGATTATGCACCAAAAGTTGTGGCCAAAGGTCGTGGCTTGATTGCAGAACAGATTATCGCCAGAGCCAAGGAGCACAATGTATTTGTCCATGAATCCAAAGACTTGGTCGCATTATTGATGCAGGTGGATCTTGATGATCACATTCCGCCTGCACTTTATCAGGCGATTGCCGAAGTGTTGGCTTGGCTTTATCGGTTAGAGGAAAGCCGTGCTGATGCAGAGGACGTGGTTTTTTAGAGTGTTTTTTAGAATATTGAATCTTATACTTGCATGTTCATAATGTCGTGATAAGCTGAAACCAGTTTATTACGCACTTGTACTGTTGCCTGAAATGATATGTTGGCTTTCTGCCCGGCAATCATCACATCGGATAAGCTGACACTGTCATCACCCATGGCGAAGTTCTTACCTAGTTTTTCCGCCTCGACCTGACTCTGGTTTACTTGGTTCAGCGATGCTTTCAAAGCTTCCGAAAAATCAATTTTACCAGTGCCTTGCGTATTTTGCATGCCGGTTGCAGCCGCTAAGCCGCCAATAGCATCAGTTTGCGGACGCTGTGCCGAAGCCTTAAGCTGCGCCAGCATAGACTCTATCCTGCTTGAATCAATTCCACCTGTTTTCATGGTTTACCTCCAATTCATCTTAAACATATCAGTCATCAGCGTATTTAAATTCATTTGCCTATATATAAATTTAATATAAACCTAAATTTGACCATGACCAATTTACCACTTTGAAACAATAGTGAGCATTCAAATAGGCCGATGAAAATTGCTCTATTCTAAAGTTTGAAATTGCCGGCAATCCGCATAATGGTATCCAATTGGTAAATGCATAGATTTTGATATGGCGATTTAATTATTTAGCTTCAAAAGAATAATCGATGCGCAGGAAATTGGAGAAATATTATGGCAGCAGGAAGTAACGCCGCCTTAACAAGCAACGGTAGGTTGGAATCAATGTCTCAAATGGGCAATAAATTACTTTTGGTGGCTGGTGCGGCAGCAGTGATCGCTGTCATGGCCGTCTTCTGGCTCTGGAGTCAGCAGCCAGATTACCGCATACTTTTTTCAAATTACACCGATAAAGATGGCGGGGCGATTGTCGCTGCCTTAGAGAAAATGAATGTGCCGTATAAATTTTCTGATAGTGGCACTGCGATTTTAGTGCCGGCGGCACAGGTACACGAAGCACGTTTGAAGCTGGCATCTGATGGCTTGCCTAAAGGCGGCAATATTGGTTTTGAATTATTGGAAAATCAGAAATTCGGTGTTTCACAATTCGTAGAACAAGTAAATTTTCAGCGCGCACTAGAAGGCGAGCTGGAGCGCAGCATTCAGTCCATTGGTGCGGTTGAAGTTGCCAGAATCCATTTAGCCATTCCTAAGGCTTCTGTTTTTGTAAGGGATCAGCAAAAACCTACTGCATCGGTGTTGCTGAATCTGCGTGCGGGTCGTAGTTTGGATACGCAGCAGGTGGGAGCGGTGGTGCATTTGGTCGCGAGCAGTGTGCCTGATTTGCCGGCGGCGAATGTCACCGTGGTTGATCAAAACGGCAACCTGCTTTCTGATACCTCTAAAAAAATGGGTGCTAATAATCTGGACCCTACCCAAATTAAGTATATCGATGACATTCAGCAGAGCATCATCAAACGGGTTGAGTCCATAATTGCGCCTATCGTCGGTGCCAAGAACGTACGTGCAGAAGCCAGTGCTGAAATTGATTTCTCAAGTGTAGAGCAGGCAGCAGAAACCTATAAACCAAATCAAAAGCCCGATGACGTAACGATACGCAGTTTGCAAAGCAATGAATCTAAAACCAGCAATGGCGGCACTGCGACTGGCGTTCCGGGAGCCTTGTCTAATCAACCGCCAGCGGCAGCGACTGCACCTATCACAACGCCTCCTGCTGCTACACCTGGTACTGTGCCGGGCACAACTGCCGCAGCAGCCGCTGATACAACGCCAGTGAGTAGCCAAAAGAACATGACGACCAATTATGAGGTTGATAAAACGGTACGTTATGTTCAGCAAGCCATGGGTGGAATCAAGCGTTTAAATGTGGCTGTGGTCGTGAATAACATGCCGGTCGTGGATAAAGCAGGTAAAACTACTTATAGGCCGCTGACTGCTGCTGAGAAAACTCAAATCAATGACCTAGCCCAGCAGGCCATGGGTTTCAATAAGGAGCGTGGCGATTCACTTACCGTAGTGAATAGTTCATTTGCAGGCGAGCCTGCTGAAATAATACCTGAAGTGCCTCTCTGGAAAGATCCTGAAGTTGTCGAGTATGCCAAAGACGCCTTGCGCTTTATTGTGGGTATTGTTGTGCTGCTAATCATTTACAAGCGTGCACTGAGCCCGATGCTGCGTAAATTAACCGCCCCAGCACAAAAACTGTTGACTGCACCGGTAGACAGCGAAGATGCCGTGGTGAGTTTGAGTGGCGAGCAGGGACGGTTGCCAGCGAACTCCGGTTATGAGCAAAGTTTAGAGGCAGCCAAGCAGCTAGCAAAAGATAACCCAAGAATGGTAGCTAGTGTTGTGGCCAACTGGACAAATGGGAATGAGTAGCGAAAATGAGTGATGCGGGCGTAATGAGAAGTGCCGTCTTGATGCTTGCGCTGGGTGCGGACGAGGCTGCGGAAGTGATGAAGTTTCTCAGCCCGAAAGAAGTCCAGAAACTTGGTTCGGCGATGGCTACTATGAAATCTGTAGGTCGTGAACAGGTTGAAACTGTTGTGACGGAATTTTTGACCGAAGCTGGCTTGAGCAGTGAGTTTGGTCTGGATTCGGATGAATATATCCGCTCTGTATTGACCAAGGCATTAGGTGAGGATAAAGCTTCGGGCCTGCTTAATCGTATATTGCAATCGCGTGATGCCAGCGGCATTGAAAGCCTGAAATGGATGGACGCGCCTACCGTGTCTGAGTTTATCAAGAACGAGCATCCACAAATCATCGCAACCATTCTTGTGCATTTAGAGCCAGATCAAGCTTCGGAAATCATAGGTTATTTTCCTGAGCGTATGCGTCAGGACGTGATGCTGCGCATTGCAACCTTAGATGGCGTTAAGCCTGTTGCCTTGCGTGAATTAAACGATGTGATGACTAAGCTACTCACCGGCAATGAAAATCTGAAAAAACAAACCATGGGCGGCATTAAAGTCGCAGCCAATATCATGAACTTCATGAACGGTGATAACGAAGCCGTCGTCATGGAAGGGTTGAAGAATTACGATGATGACATGGCGCAGAAGATCATGGATGAGATGTTTGTGTTCGATAACATCATTGATATTGATGATAAAGGCATACAAGTCATTCTGCGCGAAGTGCAGTCCGAAATGCTGATTGTGGCGCTTAAAGGCACCACCGAAGAAATGCGCGACAAGATTTTCAGGAATATGTCTTCTCGTGCAGCGGAGATGATGAGAGAAGATCTGGAGTCTAAAGGCCCAGTCAAACTTTCAGAAGTTGAGTCACAGCAAAAACAAATCCTGCAAATTGTGCGTAGATTGTCTGACGAAGGCCAGATACAGCTTGCGGGCAAAGGCGGCGATGACCAGTATGTATAAAGGTGCTCAACATGAGTAGTACGGCTATTCCAAAAGAGCAGCAAACTGCCTACGAAAGATGGGAGATGTCTTCATTTTCTGATGGTAATGCTACGGGTACTACGAGCAAACCTAAGAAAAGTGAAGGGGAAGTTTCTACCGATAAAATCGCTAAGATTTTTGAAAGTGTACGCAAGGAAGCTTTTGCAAAAGGCATGCAAGAAGGCTTTGCTGTTGGAATGGAAAAAGCTAAGGAATATGCACAGGAAGATAAGCAAAATTTCCTTAAACTCATGGAGTCTTTCAGTCACGCGCTGGAACAGTCAGATGAACAGATTGCCGATGACGTACTTGCATTGGCACTGGAAATTGCAAAAGCGATGTTGAAAGTAAAGCTCAACACAGATAATGCAGCAGTTTTGCCTGTGGTGATGGACGCGATTCATTACCTGCCGTATGTGCAGAAGTCGGTCAGAATTTTAGTACATCACGACGATGCGCAAATACTACGTGAATATCTGGCGGAAGAAATTGCCAGCCAACACTGGCAGATTCAGGTGGATAACAGCGTTGAACGTGGAGGTTGCATCGTTGAAACTGGTGCTAATCAGATTGATGCGACCAACGGCGTACGCTGGAAAAGAATCAGCGATGCATTAGCACAAAATAATCAGTGGTTACTGCCATGAGTCTGGCCAGATTAAGTAAGCAGGATTTCGAGCAATTTAGCCCTGATGAAACAGGTCTTGATGAGGCGGCTTATGAGCAGCCCGTATTTGAACAGCCGAGCTTAAGTCCACCAAAAGCAGATATAAAAAACATACATCAGCAACGTTGGCATGACCATATTCGCGATTGTAAAGAGATTTTGCGACTCGTAGAGCCGCTTGAAGTTGCCGGGCGTATTACGAAATTGACCGGTTTGGTGATGGAGGCTGCAGGTATCAAGTTGCCCATCGGTAGTGCATGCTACGTGCCCTTAGGTGAAGGTCGGCGGGTGGAAGCGGAAGTGGTTGGTTTTGATGGAGAAAGGCTGTTGTTAATGCCGCAAAGCGGTGTCGAAGGGGTGATGCCTGGTGCTAAAGTCTTTGCTCTGGAAGTGGCGGGATCATTGCCTAAACCACATCATGGTCAGCCTCCGCGCAGAAGAGGTACGGACCGTGCGCGCCATTTACCGGTAGGTGATGCATTGCTCGGCCGTGTAGTTGATGGCGCTGGTAATCCATTGGATGATCTTGGTAAGATTGATTCTACACAAAGCGCGCCGTTAAATGCCCGGCCAATGAACCCGTTAATGCGTGCGCCCATTGAGGAAATTCTGGATGTAGGTGTGCGCGCCATTAACAGCATGCTCACCGTCGGTCGCGGTCAGCGTATGGGTTTGTTTGCAGGTTCAGGGGTTGGTAAAAGTGTGCTGCTCGGCATGATGGCGCGATATACCACCGCTGATGTGATTGTGGTTGGCCTGATTGGCGAACGTGGCCGTGAAGTAAAAGAATTTATCGAGCAGATTTTAGGTCCTGAAGGCCTGGCGCGTTCGGTAGTGGTTGCTGCACCAGCCGATGCCCCGGCATTGATGCGTCTGCAAGGCGCTAATTATGCGACGACCATTGCTGAGAACTTCCGTAATCAAGGTAAAAATGTGCTGCTGATTATGGACTCATTAACACGATACGCCATGGCGCAACGTGAAATTGCACTGGCCATTGGTGAGCCGCCTGCGACTAAAGGCTATCCGCCATCAGTATTTGCCAAACTTCCGGCATTGGTCGAGCGGGTCGGCAACGGCAAGCGCGGTGAAGGCTCAATCACGGCCTTTTACACGGTGCTGACGGAAGGCGATGATCAGCAGGATCCAATCGCCGATGCGGCACGCGCAATTCTGGACGGCCACATTGTTTTAAGCCGCAGCCTCGCTGAGAGCGGCCATTATCCTGCGATTGATATTGAGCAGTCGATTAGCCGTGCCATGCATAACATCACCAGCCCCGAACATCAAAAACTTGCGCGTAAGCTCAAGCAGCTTAATTCACGCTATATGCGCAGTGTAGATTTGATTAACGTAGGTGCTTATGAAGCAGGTAGCGATGCCGTGCTAGATCAGGCTATTGCACGGCATGACGATATTGATGCGTTCTTGCAGCAGGATATTTTGGAGCGGGCAGGGGTCGATGAAAGCCTCGGTCATCTTGTTCATGTGCTAGATGGCCTGGTATTTTGATCTAGCATTTTAATCTGGCATTTTAATTATTGACGTTTGAAGTATGTCGTCGTTAAAAATCGAAAGTTGGGAATAATATGGCAAGTCATTCAGGCAATGTGTTGAAAATGTTAAAAGAAATGGCCGCTAAAGAAGTTGAACTGGCGACAGAGGCTTTGGCGCATGCGATGAAAGCGGCTAGTGAAGCGCAGAATAAGTATGATTTGCTACTTGAGTATCGACAAGACTACGTCAAGAATCTTAATAAAATTTTAGCGGCAGGCATGGGTGCCGAGGCCTATCAAAATTTTCAGAACTTTTTTAAAAAGTTAGATCAGGCTATTGCCGGGCAGCAGGAAGTGGTTGATATGACTAAACAGCAAGTCACTGTGCAACGTCAACTATGGCAGGAAAGTCAGCGCAAGAAGCTCTCTTACGAGGTGCTGTCACATCGCTCAGATAAGCGCGAGTTGAAAGTTGAGCAAAAGAAAGACCAGAAAATGATGGATGAGTTTGCGATGCGTATCAGTAGAACTAAGCATGTTCAGAACTGAACATATCTGGAACTGAGCATATATAGCTGCGTTGTTTTACAAAATGGATATTGAATCAGTGCTTTAAATTAGAAACAGTTAACGCTTGGAATTGAACATCATGCAAAATTTATCATTACAAACAACACAAAATACATCACTAACAAAGATGGCGGATGTTTCAAATAAAACTAGCGCGGGTGCCGATATCTCAGCTTCGGCTGAAAGCAATTCAGTGTTTCAGGCGATGCTGACTAAACAGGTGCAGGCACAGCAAGCGCCCGCTAAGCAAGCAGAGGCTAAACAGGCCGAGTCCAAGCCGGAGGAACCAATAAGCCAAGGAAATGCTGAACCGGCGGTGAATGAGACTAAGGCCAATGAGATTAAGGCACGCGCAAAAGTCAGCAATCATGCTGCTTCTACGACCACTGCTAAAAAGACTAGCGACAAAAGCAGCAGTATGGAGGCCGATACTACCGGAAACGCTAGTGCATCCTTGACTGAGCAAGGGAAACTGGATACTAAAAATGCAACAGTGGACGCGGACCCGAAATCGAGTGACGCAGCCATTAATAAGACTGATGCCAATATGAACGATTTGTCGGCTTCTGCATTGCTTCCTGCAATGAATGCAATTCCGTTGCTCAATACTCAAACTGCTTCACAACTGACGCCAGACACCAATGGCCTAACACAACAGCAGCGTAATCTTGATGCGGTGTTGAATAATGCATTATTGCAAAGTAAAGGTGCCAGTGTAGGCGCTAGTCCAGGCACGAGTGTAGATCCCGGGGACGCACAAGCAACGGCTGATACAAACATGTCGCCAGACCAAAGTAATTGGTTTGATGCAATGCTGCCAGGTGCTGCCAAGCAAGCATTAAGTGATGAGTCGTTAAATGCCAAGTTGGTACTCAATGCTGTGAAAGACGGCGCGGCAAAAGAGGCTGCCAGTAAAGATGCCACAGTTAAGGAGATCAGCCTACCTGCCAGTTATCAGCCGGCAGCACAAATCAATACTAATGTGTCTACGCAGCAAGCCGGCAGCGCCAATAACATTAATGTTTATCCAGGTAAAACTGGCTGGGATCAGGCCATTAGCCAGAAGGTGGTGTGGATGGTCGGTGCGGGTGAGCAATCTGCTACCTTGACGTTGAATCCCCCTGATCTGGGTCCGCTACAAGTGGTGATTCATGTACATAATGACCAGGCAAATACGACGTTTATCTCTGATAACGCGGAAGTAAGGCAGGCACTGCAAGATGGCATGTCTAATCTGCGAGATCAAATGAGTGCGTCTGGTATTCAATTAGGTCAGGCTAATGTGAGTTCTGGTGAGCAGTCACAACAGCAGTTTCAACAAGCTGCGCAGCAAGGCTTGGGGGCAGCGCAGTTCCGTAATAATGGCACTGCTTCAGTCGCTGAAAAGGCAAGCGCAGCTAATACACTGGTGCGTGTAAGCAATGGCTTGGTTGATACTTTTGCTTAATACTTTATCCTGCAAAAGCATCAAGAGATGCGCTAGTTTTGTAGGATATTCAAGCTTACAAGCTAGAGCCTTCATGCCTTGCGTAGGGAAGCGCTAATTTAAAGCCTTTTTCCCCCTCTTATCCACGCATGTTGTTTGACCGTTTTTTTTCATAATGTAAGCATCAAGAACCCTGATGACTGCTCAAAAGGCGACAGGGGGTATGGCTTATATGAAAAGGCAATAGAATGGCAAAAGATCCAAAGCCCGAAAGCGTTGAAGTTCCCGCGCCGGCACCCGCATCTAAAAAGAAATTAATCATTATTATTGCCGCGGCAGTGGTACTGCTTGCTGGAGGTGGAGGCGCGGCTTGGTTTTTTATGCATCAAAAATCAGATCCTAAAAAAGAAGTTAAGCATGAAGAGCCTGCGCATGCGCCGGTATTTGTTACCTTGGAAACATTTACGGTGAATCTTCAACCTGACCCTGATGAGAAGTTTTTACAACTGGAATTATCCTTGCAGGTTACCAATCCTGAAGTTGCCGAGCTATTGAAAGTGCAAATGCCAGCAGTGCGTAATCGATTGCTGATGTTGTTGACGAGCAAAAAAGCGTCAGACATTTCTACCGTAGAAGGTAAAAAACTACTGAGCGATGAGATAGTCGCCGAGGTGAAAAAACCTTTTTCAAAAGACGCTAAGCCGCAGGAAGTTTCAGGCGTATTCTTTACTTCATTTGTGATTCAGTAAAAGCGTTTTAATTAACCATGGCCGATAAATTTTTATCCCAAGACGAGGTTGACGCCTTATTAAAAGGCGTTGATGGGGATCAAGGTGACGACAAGCCCGAGAGTGATGCTGGTGCCGTACGTAACTACAACATGGCTACGCAAGAGCGCATCGTGCGTGGCCGTATGCCTACGCTTGAGATCATCAATGAGCGTTTTGCCCGTTTATTACGTATTGAATTATTCAATTTTTTACGTCGCACTGTTGAGGTTTCGGTCGGCCCGGTACGCATAACCAAATACAGTGATTTTGTGCGTAATCTGGTGGTACCAACCAACCTTAACTTAGTGCTAATGAAGCCCTTGCGCGGTACTGCGCTGATGGTGTTTGATCCTACATTGGTATTCTTGGCAGTCGATAATATGTTTGGCGGTGATGGCCGTTTTCATACCCGTGTAGAAGGGCGTGATTTTACGCAGACTGAGCAGCGCATCATCCAGCGTATTCTCAATATCGTGTTTGAGGCTTACTCAAAATCATGGGAACCCGTATACCCTGTGCAGTTTGAATATCTCCGTTCCGAGATGAATACTCAGTTTGCCAATATTGCCACGCCCAATGAGGTGATTGTCGCCACTACATTTAATGTCGAGATGGGACCGGCAAGTGGCGAGATGCACTTCTGTTTTCCTTATTCGATGTTGGAGCCTATTCGCGACATACTAAGTTCGCCATTGCAAGGTGAAGTGTTAGGGGCTGATAAGCGTTGGATAAAACTGATGACACAGCAAGTGCAGGCGGCTGAAATCGAGATTGTCGCTGATCTGGCTCAGACCAAGATGCAGCTAGGTGATGTGTTAAACATGAAAGTCGGTGATGTCATACCGCTCAATATCGCCGAGTCCATTGAAGCGCATGTAGATGGCGTGCCAGTGATGCTTTGTAAGTATGGAATGTTTAACGGTCAGTACGCATTGCGCGTAGAAAAACTTTTGCGTTCCAATTCCACAGAATATATTAAAGGAGAACCTTATGGCGATTGATCCCGTAGAAGGTGCTGATACCGCAGTAGCCGAAGATGATTGGGGCGCAGCAATGGCAGAGCAAACCTCTGCTGATGCTACTGATGATTGGGGTGCTGCAATGGCGGAGCAAACATCAAGTGAGTCATCTGTGTTGCAAAGCAGTAATGCCGAGAAGGCGCAGGTATTCACTGAATTTACACCTAAAAACAAGCTGCATGAAACCCAAAATGACATTGATTTTATTTTGGATATCCCTGTGCAGCTTACAGTTGAGCTGGGCCGCACCAAAATAGCGATTAAGAATCTGCTGCAATTGGCTCAAGGTTCAGTCGTTGAGCTTGACGGCATGGCTGGTGAACCGATGGATGTACTCGTGAATGGATGCTTGATTGCGCAAGGCGAAGTGGTGGTGGTGAATGATAAATTCGGTATTCGATTGACGGACATTATTACTCCGGCCGAACGTATTCGTAAAATCAACCGATAAAAGCATTGGCACTCATAAACATCTTCAATAAACCAGTTAATTAATTCATCCCATTTAATAAGACAATCCAATGAAAATCTTTAAGAATATGCTGGCTTCTAGTTTGCTTGCTATGCCTTTTGCTTGTTGGGTTTCTGAAGCAGTGGCGGCAGATGCAGTGGCAATATCACCATCAGGCGACATACTTAAAATGGTGCTTGGTTTGGCGATAGTCTTAGCGGTGATGGCGCTTATCACTTGGCTGCTTAAGCGCATGATGCCAGGCGTGGGCAGCAAGCAATCGGTAGTGCGTATCGTGGGTGGAGTAAGCGTTGGTTCGCGTGAACGCATCGTCGTTGTGGAAGTGGCAGGTCGCTGGTTAGTGGTTGGTGTGGCGCCTGGACAAGTCAACAGTATTGCAAACCTGGAGATTGGTGCGACACCTCTTGCAGAAAGTTCGCTTAATGAAAATAACGTTTTTAGCGATAGTACTAATGGCTTCACAGAAACATTTGCACAATGGTTAACTAAATCGACGGGTAAGATTCTAGATAAAAAAGATGTCAAAAATTAAATTAAATGGCCTGATGATGGCTAATAGCCGTATGCTTTTCTTACTAGGTTTGCTGTTACTGCCGATTGCAGCATTTGCCGAAAATGGCATGCCGCTGGTAAATGCACTACCAACAGCGGGTGGCGGTCAAAGTTATACTTTGAGCTTGCAAACCTTAATCTTGCTAACCTCGCTAACGTTCTTGCCAGCAGCCTTGCTGATGATGACCGGCTTTACCCGCATCATCATTGTATTGTCGTTATTGCGCCAGGCGCTAGGTACGCAGTCTGCGCCGCCTAATCAGGTGCTGGTCGGCTTGGCTTTGTTCCTCACTTTTTTTGTGATGAGTCCGGTCATAGACAAAATATATATAGATGCCTATCAACCGCTTTCTGAAAATAAAATCAGCATGCAAGAGGCGCTGGATAAAGGTGCTGCGCCGCTTAAGGCATTTATGATGAAACAAACCCGTGAAGGTGACCTCGCGCTGTTTGTAAAAATGGCCCGAATTGAAAAGATAGAAACGCCAGAGCAGGTGCCGTTATTGGTGTTAGTGCCAGCGTTTATGACCAGCGAGCTTAAAACTGCTTTTCAAATAGGCTTTGCAATATTCATCCCATTTTTAATCATTGATATGGTGGTTGCCAGCGTGTTGATGGCTATGGGGATGATGATGGTGTCGCCGTCTATTGTCGCCTTGCCGTTCAAATTGATGCTGTTTGTACTGGTGGATGGCTGGCAGTTGTTGTTAGGCTCGCTAGTGCAGAGTTTTTATTAATCCAGTTGCATTTGTTAAGGAGCGAAAAATGTCCCCGGAAAGCGTGATGACACTTGGTCGAGATGCAATGGAAATCACTTTGATGGTGGCAGCACCTATCTTGCTTGTGGTTCTCATTATCGGGCTGCTGGTCAGCATATTTCAGGCGGCTACACAGATCAATGAAGCAACATTGTCATTTATCCCTAAACTAGTCGGCGTATTCGTTACATTGATGTTTGCTGGCCAATGGATGCTCACTACCATGGTGGACTATATGCATTTGGTCTTCAGCAGTATTCCTGCGATGGCTAACTAGCTCGACTTAGCAATAACGACACTTAGTTACAACCACACTTAGCAATCAATTTAATAATAACGTCAATATGGTTTCAATCAGTAGCGAGCTTCTGCAAACCTGGATTATCAGTCTGCTTTGGCCTTTGACCAGAGTGTTAGGCGTAATCGCCGCCGCGCCTATATACAATCATACGGCAATTCCAAACCAGGTGAAACTTGGTTTTGGCATCATGCTCACGCTGGTTATTGTACCCACCCTGCCGCCGTTACCACAGTTCGAGATATTTTCGTTTCAAGGCCTGCTTATCCTGGTTCAACAACTCATCATAGGCTTGGCCATAGGGTTTAGCATGCGTCTGGTTTTTTCTGCGGTTGAAATGGCAGGGCAACTCATCGGCATGTCGATGGGGCTTGGTTTCGCCAGCTTTTTTGACCCGCAGTCACAAGGCCAGAGCACGGCGGTAAATCAATTTCTGGTATTGCTTGCCATGCTGATTTTTTTAAGTCTGGATGGTCATTTGCTGGTAGTAACCGCGGTGGCAAATAGTTTTATCAGCATGCCGATTGCCGTAGGTGGGAGCGGCATTAACCCAATGAAAATCGCCATGTGGGGCGAGACGATATTTAGCACGGGCTTACTGCTGGCAATGCCTGCAGTGGCGGCATTGCTCATCACTAACATGGCTCTGGGCATACTTACCAGAACAGCGCCGCAGCTTAACTTGTTCGGTATCGGTTTCCCCGTTACGCTAAGCATAGGCTTTGTAGTTTTGGCATTATCACTGCCAGGAATGTTGAAGCCCATCGAGAACTTTATCGAACAAGGCACAAGCAATATGATGCATGTGGCAGAACCCATGGTTGCTTTGTCAAGGGCTTCTACGCCGAATATTTCGGTACCGAATGCTGGTGCTCCTGCAGCACAGAATTAAGTGTTACAACTACACTTTAATTGCCTTTTATAATAACCTTAAGTGGGCAATACTAATTCATTCAATTGGTGGTGAGCTTCGTTTAAATTAGGTGTAAATTCTGTATGAAGAGTATCAATAAGGCATAAAGTGACCAATAACAGCCAGATCATCCGCTTCTACCGTGAACGGATCCCTACTTTTGAATGCACGCCTGGCTGCCATGATTGCTGTGGTCCTGTTACGGCATCATCAGAAGAAGTGGCCAGATTGCCTGTTAAAAGCGAGGCGGAGCATGTGGCTGCCTTGGCGGAATACAGCTGTCCTTATCTAGGTGAAAAAGGCTGTCAGGTCTATGCCGAGCGTCCGTTGATTTGTCGTTTGTTTGGCACCACACCACGCATGCCTTGCCCTAACGGCAAAAGGCCCGCTGTGATGATTGATTTGAAGATAGAGCAGGGCATACACCGCTTTCTTGCTGAAACGCGGCAAGTATTGCTTTAAAAGCAAGTGGGCAATTTATAGTGATGAATCTGGCACACACTAAATCCACACGCTAAATCAATGCACCATGAAATTATATATAAGAAAATATACGTAATTAGAAATTACATATATTTAAATAGCGATAGTCCAGTCACGGCAACGAATGATTTTTGTGCGGCATCCATGATCGTTTGATTCTTGGAAAGATCGGATAGTGCGCTGGCGTAATCGGTGTCTTGTAAGTCTGAGAGCGATTTACTGAATTGCAGATCGCGCGCTGAACCTGTGGTATTGAGTCCGTCTATCTCATTTAGTTTAGAGCCAATGGATGCGCGCACGTTGAGTACATTATCGACAGAGCCTTGCAGGCTAGTCATCGCAGTTGCCAAGCCGCTGGTGAATGCAGCCTGTGACGCAGCATTAGTAATTGGTGTGTTTAACAATGTGACCAAATTGCTTAATGAAGCAAATACATCGTTGCCGCCTGCTTGAAACACATTATCGCCAGAAACGCTTACCGCCATTTGGCGTTGAGCGTCTACCTGTAGTAATTGTTGATTGCTGTCACCAGCGTAGGTTGCGCCAGTGGCCGTGGCTGTAAATGGTTTGGTTGCAGTGTTAAAGCCAGCATATAGATAATTACCAGATGCATCTTGTGTGTTAGCCATGCCAATAAGTGCTTGTAGAGAGCCACTTAATTCTGTCGCGATATTCGCTCTTTCTTTATCGGAATATGTACCGTTACCAGCGCCAACCAGAGTCGATTGGGTTGATACCAGCAGGTTGGTGATCCCAGTCAGGTTCGATTCCAAAGTGCTAAGTTTGGTGGTGGCTGTTTTACGTGTATCTGTAAATTTTGAATTGACACCTTGCGCATAAGAAACTTCCAGTGCACGCGCTGCCGCCACAGGGTCGTCAGAAGGCGCTCCAATGCGCTTACCTGTAGAAATCTGTTGTTGCAGTTTAGCTTGGTCAGCCTGCAGCGAACTGATTTTTGAGATGCCTGCCTGATAGAGGGTGTTGGTACTAATGCGCATGATGATTTTTCCTTAACCGCCTAGTGTTAGTAGAACAGAAAAAAGCTGACTGGCAATCTGCATCATTTTTCCAGCTGCCTGATAAGCTTGCTGGTAGCGCATAAGGTTGGTCGCTTCTTCATCTAAGTTTACACCAGATTCAGACTGTACCGCTGCCGTTGCCATATCCAGTACTTTGGCTTCTGCTGCACCTGTCACCTTTAATTCACGGGCTTTATTGCCCACAGTATTGACCAGTTGGCCAAAAGCACTTGAATAGCTCATTTTACTATTGTTTACAGTGCCCTGACTTTGCAGACCTGCCAGCAGCAGTCCATTGGTGTTGTTACCAGGCCCGTTAGTGCTATTGGGCGTAATGGTAAATTTATCACCATTAGCCGGTGTCCCCGAGATCACAAAACTTAAACCGCCCACGCTAATGGTCGCACCGCTGGTATAGGTGATAGGAGTGCCGGCAGCAAAAGTCGTGCTGGTGCCACCGGAGGTCACGGTGACAGGTTGTGAGTTAGGTGCAAGTGTAAAGGTAGCCGGTAAGGCTGAGTTGTAAGTAAGTCCAATCGCACTGGCTAATGGGCTTGAGGCGTATGTGCTGCCTGCAGTAAGTGCGCTGATGCTGGATGAGCCGGTATTGGCTGCATTAGCCGTTGAACTAAGCGCAGGACCGCCAACAGCCAATTTGTTGACATCTGTGATGGCTAGACTGATTAAGGTCGCCGCATTTTGTGTAGGACGGATAACAAATTCATCCCCCGCATTCATGGTGCCTGAAGCTTGGCTGAAGCTTAAGCCGTCCACTGTTTGCGGTAAGCTGGTAAAGCTTTGAACAGTTTTATCGCTGAGGCGGGTAATTTTATAATTGGCGCCATCATATTGCAGGCGGTAATCACTGCTAGTAATGGCGCGTGCATCTACGATCTGGCTGCTGACCACGGCTGTGCCCGTGTTATTACTGCTGCTGCTCACTGCTGGAGCCGGAATGTTGAATAATGCGCCACCAGGTTTGCCGTTAAGATCCAGGCCTTGTTCATGTTGTGTGTTAAATGTGCTTGCGAGCACTACCGCAATCTGGCCGACCTGGTTTTGTATTGGATCCAGAGAATCTGTGCGAAATTGAAGCAAGCCGCCAATCGCTCCACCAGGTAAGCTATCTGAACCTAGCACGGTAGTCTTGTTGTTGCTTTGATACGCTACTTCTAATCGACTGGCATCTGTTGGCGATGGTGCCGTGCTGAGCGCATAAGTATCTGTGCCCACAACCAACGGCAAGCCGTTACCTACAAAAATGTTATAGCCTCCCTGATTTTGTGCAACCACAGTAGTTTTTACTTGTTTACTGAGTTCTAACACCAGTTGATCGCGCTGATCCAGCAAGTCGTTTGGCTGATTGCCTGTAGCACTAATAGCTTTGTCAATCGAATCGTTCAGGCCTGCAATTTGTTTAGCGTAACTGTTAACCAGTGCTACGCTTGATGTCAGCTGAGTATTCACGCCATCACGCATCTGGTTAAGAGTGTCATTGGTGCTCTGAAAGCGGTTAACCAAAGATTGTGCATTTGATAAGGCGGTTTGACGGGTAGGAATGTCGCTTGGGCTGGCAGACAAGTTCTGTATACCGGCAAAAAAATCACTCATTGCTGGATTTAGGCCGGCAGCAGCATCAGACAGCATATTGTCAATGCCGCTAAGTTGAGTACTGTAAGTGTTAATACCCGCACTGACTGATTGACTGTTTACCGCCTGTTTGGCAAGTATATCGCTGTAAACGCGTGTTACAGCTGAAACTTGCGTACCTTGACCAACATAACCATAGCCAAAATTTTGTGATTGAGCCGCGGTCTGCACTATGACTTGCCTTGAGTAGCCCGGTGTGGAGGCGTTAGCGATGTTGTTGCCAGTCGTGCTAATCCCGGCTTGAGCTGCAGCCAGTGCGCTTTGTCCTATGCTTAATATGTTAGAGGCCATGATCTATACTCTTATCAAATCTCGTATGTGTGTTGGTTGTCGGCATAAAATTACAAAACTTTAGGCCGCATTGCAAATTAAATCTTACGAGGATGTCACTTTTTGAATCACACTTGCTAATTTGGTGGCGTAATTGGGGTCGGTGGCATATCCAGCTTTTTGCATGGCTTGCGCGTAACCATTTACATTTTGCAGATTAGTCAGTACATTTTCATAACGCGGGTTGTTGCGCACCAAGTTGGCAAAATCTTTAAATGAATCTGCATAATTATCATAGGCGCGAAATTTTTCAATACGTTTTTGTTTAACGCCATGAATATATTCGGTGGTAGTGGCTTCCACTACCTTGCCGCTCCAGTTGCCGGTAGCTTTGATGCCAAACAGGTTGTTGCTCTGTGTACCGTCGGCAGCTTTTATCTCACGTTTACCCCAACCGCTTTCTAATGCTGCCTGCCCTAGCATCAGGTGCGCTGGTATGCCGGTAGCACGGCTGGCTTCTTCAGCATGCTGTGTCATGCGGCTTTGAAAATCAGCGGCGTTGTCCGTCAAGGGTTTCAGGTTTTGCGTTTTACTGCTATCTGGAGTGATTGAACTTGACTCTGCAGGCGTTAATATTTTTTCAAGCGCTTTCATGGTGCTTGGCAAGTAGGGATTATTCACAGCTGGCGAAGTTGCGGTTTCCGAAATTGCTGGCACATCTGTTACGGCTTGTTGCATGGTATTTGTGGCTAGATTATTACCACCTTTACTCAGTTGTTGCGCCAGAACATTCGCCAGTCCCAATCCCTTTGATGCCAGGTTACTGCTGAGTTGCTGATCCAGCATAGAGGTGAATGTGCGGCTTTGTTCGTTATCAAACGGGCTGTCTTGCGGCGATGCCTCACGCATGCTTTTCAGCATCATGTTCATGAAAATGGCCTCAAATTGCTTGGCTACACCCTTGATTGCTTCGGGTGAGTTTTCTTTTGCGGCTAACTTAAGATTGTTTAAGCTGCTGGCATCAAAGGCTACTTTGCCTGATAGATCTGCGCCATTGACCATGCTAGATTACCTCTAGATCAGCATGCAGCGAGCCTGCTGCTTTCATCGCCTGCAATATGGCTAGTAAATCCTGTGGTGTTGCACCAATGGCATTGAGTGCTTTCACTACTTCTGCAAGGTTAGCGCCACTATTGAGTAGCAAGACCTTACCTGGTTCTTTAGTGATTTCAATTTGAGAACGCGCCGTTGCCACAGTTTGGCCGCCAGATAAGGCCCCTGGCTGGCTAATGACGGGCGCTGTGTTGATGACCACGGAAAGGTTGCCATGTGAAACAGCGCAGCTTTCCAGCGTCACTGCCCGGTTCATTACCACTGAGCCAGTACGCGCATTAAGGATTACCTTGCCATTACTTGCGGCAGGTATTACGTTGATTGTTTCCAGCGCAGCAAGAAAGGCGATACGGCTGAGATTAGCGCTAGGCTGTACTTTAATGACGCGTCCATTTTCAGCGACTGCGCTATTTTGTCCAAATTTACGGTTAATCGCATCAACCACCAATGTAGCGGTAGAAAAATCAGATTCTTTAAGCTCTAGATTAATACTGTCAGTCTGGCTAATATTGCTTGGTATTGCACGTTCTACTGTGGCGCCATCGGAAATCCGGCCTACACTTAAATGATTGATTTGAGTTGTACTGCCATTGGCAGAAGCACCCACGCCGCCGACTACAAGATTGCCTTGCGCCATCGCATATACCTGACCATCAGCACCTTTGAGAGGCGTCATCAACAATGTACCGCCACGTAAACTTTTAGCGTTACCCATTGATGAAACCGTAACGTCCAGATTTTGTCCTGGTTGTGCAAAAGCGGGCAGGCTACTGGTCACCATTACTGCGGCTATGTTTTTAAGCTGTAAGTTAGTGCCTGGCGGTAAGCTCACGCCCATTTGCTGCATCATGCTGATAATGCTTTGTACGGTAAACGGGGTTTGTGTGGTTTGGTCACCAGTGCCATCCAGGCCAACAACCAGGCCATAGCCTAACAGCTGGTTGCTTCTGACGCCTTGAATCGTTGCCAGGTCCTTTAATCTTTCTGCGTGTGCCGGTGTTATAAACAGGACGCTGAAAAAGAACAGCACGCATGCCATACCTCGGCAATTTGCAGGAACGATGTTAAAAGCCTTTTTTAAGATTTTACGCATGATGTAAGACATAGCGACTATCCTTCCAAGCGCGGCCATTACAACTGGACTATTTGTTATAACGGTCATTACAACGGCACCATGCTTAAGAAAAACCTTGCGAACATGGAGGCAACGCCTGCTGCATCAATCTTGCTGTTGGTTCTATACTCAATGCGTGCATCTGCCACGGTGGTAGAGGCGACAAAATTGCCTAAGGTGATGGTGTCTGGATTCACTATGCCAGAAAACCGGACAAACTCAGTACCCTTATCAAACGATACCTGCTTTTCTCCGCTGATTACCAGAAATCCGTTCGGCAATACCTCTGTCACCGTAGCTGTGATTGTCCCAGTAAACACATTGCTTGAGTTGGAGGCCGCTTTATCTGCATAAGAATTTGCCGCAGTAGCGCCAAAGCTGGCTTTGGGTACCGGATGACCGAATAAGCTGGTAATTGCGTCGCTGGCCTTTCCATCCTTGCTGCCAGAGCTGCCGCCCGCTTTTGTGGCATTGGTGTTTTCTGTGATATTTACTGTGACGATGTCACCCACAAATCGTGGACGCCTATCTTCAAATAACGGGCGGTAAGCCGCAACGTTAAAAATCGCACCGTTGTTCGCGGCTGCTGGTGGCGCCACTGCTGCCCTAGCAGTCATCGGTTGTTTAACGATAGTTTCCGGCGTGATGGCACAGCCGCTGACTAGCAGGCCGGTAGCCAAAAGTAGATTGATCATTAAAAGTCGCGCAAACCTTACCGGGCCAGCCAGCGACGCATTGCATGCTCTACGATAGATTGTATTCAACATAATCGACTCTGGATAATCAACTCTGGGTTTTTTAGGGATACGCGCATTTAAATTTGTAGTTAACTTTTACTTTTAGCCAACATTACATCTGCGTCAGTTTTTGCAACATCTGGTCCGATGTCGTAATTGCCTTGCTGTTGATTTCATAAGCACGTTGTGTCTGAATCATGTTGACCAGTTCTTCCACCACATTGACGTTAGATGTTTCAACATAACCTTGTGACAACAGACCTGCACCATTCGCGCCTGGTGTGTTAGTGTTGGCGTTGCCGGAAGCTGATGTTTCTACAAACAGGTTTTCACCTTTAGCCTGTAAACCAGCCGTATTTATGAACGTTGCCAGTTGCAATGAGCCTACTTGGGTGGCCGCCACTGAACCAGCCAAGGTGATAGATACCGTGCCGTCACGACCTATGGTCAGGCTTTGCGCATTGGCTGGAATAGTAATGGCCGGTTGTACCGGAAAGCCGCTAGAGGTGACAAGCTGGCCTTGGCTATCTACCTGAAAAGAACCATCGCGGGTATAAGCTGTGGTGCCGTCTGGCAGCAATACCTGAAAGAAGCCAGCGCCTTGAATCGCGACATCTTTATCGTTACTGGTTTGCTGTAAATTGCCTTGACTAAAAATTCGCTCAGTCGCGACAGGGCGTACCCCAGTACCAATTTGCAATCCAGAAGGTAATTGGGTCTGTTGTGAGGATTGCGCGCCCGGTTGGCGAATGTTTTGATAGAGTAAATCTTCAAACACCGCACGTGAACGCTTAAAGCCATTAGTGCTGACGTTGGCCAAGTTGTTGGCAATCACGTCCATTTGCGTTTGCTGGGCATCAAGGCCGGTTTTTGAAATCCATAGTGAGCGTATCATTTTATTTCCTTTTAGCTAGACTTGCCAGCGTAGCTGAGTTGGTAGCGCTTATCAGTTGGTTAATATTAACCCAAACATGTTTAACCCAAACTAAAGAGTTGAGCCGCTTTATTGGCGTTATTCTCAGCACTTTGCACGAGCTTCATTTGTGTATCAAATTGTCTGGCCAGACTGATCATTGTGACCATGGCATCAATCACATTGACATTGCTGGCTTCTAGCGCGCCACTCACCACATTGACGTTAGCGTTAACCTCTGCAGGATTGCCATCTTTGCTGACAAATAAGCCGTCTTCAGCGCGTACCAGGTTGGTTTCAGGAGGGTTGACTAGTTTTAAGCGACCAATTGCATTCGATGGTCCTGGCAAGGTGTTATTGGAAACTGAGGATACCGTACCGTCTTTAGCGATAGAGACTTTGACGTCTGGTGGAATGCTGATCGGACCACCATCGCCCATCACAGTAAGGCCGGAAGCTGTTTGCAGCACACCGTTTTCACTGACTTTGAGCGAGCCGTTACGGGTATAGCCTTCAGAACCATCTGCCCGTTGAACGACTAACCAGCCTTTGCCTTGAATCGCGACATCCAATTCACGGCTGGTTGATTGAATGGGGCCGGGATTAAAGTCCGCACCTGCCGTGGCATCCACCACAAAAGCACGTGTTGATAATTGATCTCCAAGTACGGGCACGGCACGGAACGAATCGACTTGCGACTTAAATCCCGTAGAGGTGGCATTGGCCAGGTTATGCGCAGTCGTGGCTTGCTGTTCCAGTATGTGTTTTGCGCCCGTCATTGCGGTATAAATCATGCGATCCATAACGCTTCTCCTTAATCTATATCAGCCATTTATCTTAATGATTAACTATCAGTGATTAACGTAAGTTAACCAAGGTTTGCAGTACCTGATCCTGTGTCTTGATCGTCTGTGCATTGGCTTGGTATATACGTTGTGCGGTAATCATATTCACCAGTTCAGCGGTCAAGTCTACGTTAGAGTCTTCCTGCGCTGATGATTGCAGCACGCCCAGTGATCCTGTTTTGGGTGTGCCAACCAGCGGAGCCCCTGAGGTTGCGCTTTCTGACCAGGCATTGCCACCTAGAGCTTGTAAACCATTAGGATTAACAAAGTTTGCCAGCACCACTTGCCCTAGTGTTTTGGATTGCCCATTGCTATAGCGGCCAACAATGGTGCCATCCGCACTGGTATTGAAGCTCGCCAGGCTACCTGAAGTGAAGCCATCTTGCGACAGGGCATTGATGCTGAAATTGGAGCCGAACTGTGTGCTTCCAGAATAGTCTAGCGTCATTGAAACTGCGTTTGCGCCAGTGGTCGGTGTAAAGCTAACAGTCGGAACAGCAGGAACGGTGGTCGGCGCAATGCCCGTACCGCTAAAAGTCATTACGGCGGTAGTTGCTGGTAGGGCGGGTGTTGATACGCCATCGGCGGTGGTATAGACATTCCAAACACCTGGCCCCGTTTTAACAAAAAAACTTTGCACGGTATGCACGTTACCTAAACTGTCGTAGGCAGTAATGGCACTTGAGTTGTTGTAGCTAGTTGGATCGGCCGGATTAAACGGTGTCGTGACCGGTGCGCTGTTGCGGGAATCCAGATTAACCAAGCCCACCACCTTGGTGGTCGCTGTAGGCTTTAAGTCTGCGGTACTGATGTTGAGTTCTGTTGGTGCGCCAGTGGACAGAATACCAGCTGAATTTGCCGAATAACCTGTGAGGCGCTTGTTCCCGGAATCGGTAATATAACCAAATTTATCCATTTGAAACTGGCCGTTACGTGTGTAAGTAATCGCGCCGTTATTGCTCATTCGAAAAAATCCGCCGCCATTGATTGCGATATCGAGAGGGTTGCTGGTGCTGGTGACGTTACCTTGAGTAAATTGCTGTGCGACATTAGCCAGATTAGTGCCGATCCCAATTTGTGATGCGCCACTGCCTGTGAGTGAGTTTGCAAACACGTCGGCGAACTCTGCTCGTGATTGCTTAAAGCCTACAGTGTTGGCGTTTGATACGTTATTGCCAATCACTTCCAGTTGTTTTGAAGCTGCATTGAGGCCACTTAAGCCTTGTTGGAAACTCATGATGTTCTCCTGATGATATTGCTATTGAATAGCATGTTAAATATGGGATAGCTAGGGTTTAATTAACTGGTTTAATTAAGGTGTCTAATTAATCAGCGGCTTAGAAAATCTCTTTCACATCGCTGGTGCTGACACTAGCAAGATTACTTAAATTAAGTTTGATGCCACTGCTGCTGTTTGAGACGCTCATTACTTGGGCATAATTCAAAGCGCTTGCGGCAACGCTCTGGCCAGCGGTTGTTGCGGCTACGTCATAGCTATAGCTGCCAGTTTTGGCAACGGAGCCATTATCAGCAAATCCATCCCAGTTTACAGTTGCCGTTCCTGTGCTCTGCGCACCCAGTGATATTGTACGAATCGTACTGCCAGCGGAATCCTTGATGGTGACGGTAAGCTTGTCCGCGCCTATGGGTAGGTCAACGCCAAGGTAGCCGCCCGTGCCTGTGGAGCTAATCTTGTTGCCCGGCACCAATACGTTATGACCTATCATGCCGGATGCCTGATAGGATTGACCGGTTTGCACGCTGCCAATCAATGACTCCACGGTAGCATTAAGCTTGTCGATACCAGTAACGGTCGATAGTTGCGCCATCTGGCTCGTTACCTGAGCGTTATCCATCGGGTTGAGTGGATCCTGGTTTTTCATCTGCGTAACCAGTAATGTCATGAACCTGTCTTGCGTTGCGCTTGCGCTGGATGTCGCCGTATTTTTAACCCCGTTAACACTATCCAGCAAGGCTTGTGAGGCGGTGTTTGTGCTGCTTTGTACTGATGTGGTCATGGTGGTTTCCTTTTTATTTAAGCGACTATCGTTTTAATCTTGCTGTGTCTTTATCTTAGGTCAGCTTATTGCTGACCTATTGTCAGTGTTTTGAGCAACATGGCTTTGGCTGCGTTCATAGTCTCGACATTGTTCTGGTAGGCGCGCGAGGCAGAAATCATGTTCACCATTTCTTCAGTCACATTGACATTCGGCAGCGTGACATAGCCTTTTTCATTAGCCAGCGGATGTTTGGGGTCGTACACCACTCTAGGCGGCGACGCGTCTTCAATCACTTTAAGCACCTTTACGCCGCTGGCGTCAGGCGAGGCAGTTGGCGTTGCGCTAAATAGCACTTGCTTTGCTTTATAAGGAGAACCGTTGGCGCTGGTTGCACTGTCGGCATTGGCTAGATTACTTGCTACCGCATTTAATCGTTGCGATTGCGCGCTCATAGCTGAACCGGAAATATTGAATACATTAAATAGAGACATTTTTTATCCTATATAAATAGAAATTACTAAGGTTGGAGCGCCGCAAGCATCTGTTTCAGCTGGGCGTTGATCAGCGTCAAGCTGGCTTCATAGCGAATACCGTTATCTGCAAACTGATTGCGCTCTACATCCATATCAACGGTATTACCGTCTACGCTACCTTGTACCATTGGGCGGAATAACGGTTCACCGGGCGCGCCGCTCTGAGAGATGGTGTTTGACGGCAGGCTATCCAGATGTAGTGGTGAAGTTTTGTTCGCCACCAGCGCTTCGCGGCTGACACCGGCAGTGGCGGCTTGCATAGCGGTTTTAAAGTCGATGTCACGGGCTTTGAAATTTGGTGTATCGGCGTTGGCAATATTGGCCGCGATAAGCTCTTGGCGCTGGCCCCGTACTCTTAATGCGTTTTGATGAAAACTCAACGCTGCATCTAATTTATTCAACATAATCATTTCCTTTCATAACCGCACGTGTCTTTTCGCAAAAAAATAACTAAAGAAAACGGTCTTTTAGCCGATAACATTTATGAGTGCTAGTCTAGGATTAAAAGCATGTCTTTAATTTAACAAGTAAAAGGGTAAATCTTGCCCTTTTCATCGTTTTGCTATGCAGTTACCGCCGTAGAATGCATATTGAGAATTTACCGTTACCCATGGGATTCAATATGAACGTTGTTAACAAGCACTTGCTAGTCAAAGCCGCGCGTATCAGCTTCGTGGCAGCTTGTATGTTGGTGGCCGGGGTTTGTTGTGCTGAATCTGCACCGCCAGCTTCATTGGCAGTAAAGTCAAATTTGTCCCAAAATCTATCTGTGGTAAAAAATAAGATTACTGAGTTTTTAGAAACACAAGCCATTGGCTATCCTGGTAAGGTCAGTGTTCATGCCGGTTCCATAGACCCTAATATGAAGCTGGCGCAGTGTCCGGATGTACAGGCTTTTTTGCCAACTGGAAGTAGGGCGTGGGGCAAAACCAGTGTAGGCGTGCGCTGTAATGCGCCCAGCGTCTGGACGATTTACGTACAGGCAACGGTCAATGTTGTTGCGCAATATTTAGTGGCTGCGGCACCATTGGCACAAGGACAAGTAGTGACAAGCCAGGATCTTGTTTTTGAAAGTGGCGACTTAACTCAATTGCCTGCCGGTGTTTTTACCGATCAGGCGCAAGCTATCGGCCGCACAGTGAACATCTCAATGACTGCCGGTACCGTGTTGAGGCAAGAGATGTTGAAGCTTTCTCCCGTTGTGCAGCAGGGACAAACTGTGATGCTCACTACTGTTGGCAATGGTTTTAGTGTTTCCGCCGAAGGTCAGGCCATGAGTAAGGCCAATGAAGGCCAGATTGTACAAGTTAAAGTGGCTAGCGGGCAGGTGGTAACTGGCATCGCGCATAATGGTGGACAGGTTGAGGTTAATTTTTAGATGCGCATTTTGCCAGATTTTATTGCGCTTATTTATTCAAGTTAAGACTTGTTAAATAAAATAATTGCAAAGTATTAAAGTTCGCTTAAACTATGCCGATATAAGCATTATCGATGTATGTAATGCCTATAGTAAATTAAGCGAAAAGGATAAAATGCCATGAAAATTAATGACTCAGTCAAAAATCCAGTCAGTCTTGGTACGGATAAAGCCACTGCTGAAAAAGCAGTTTCTGCAAAATTAGACGCTGCGACTAGCAAAAGTGCTGAAAAGAGCCAAGCCGATATTAAGGCGGCAGGTAACGTAACATTGTCACCTTTGTCAGCGCAACTAAAAGCGTTAGAGGCCAAAGTTTCTGCCAGCAATGTTTTTGATGCGCAAAAAGTAGATGACATTAAATCTGCCATTGCTAGCGGTAAGTTTAAGGTGGATTCTGGAAAAGTAGCAGATGGACTAATTGCAACAGTGAAAGATTTGTTAACCGCGCAAAAAACCTGAGGACAACATGAAAGCACCCACTTCTATTCAGCCAATCTCTTTTGAGCAAGATGCCCGGTTAGTCAATAAACTGCTGGAAGTGTTATCTCGAGAGCAATCAAGTTTGGTCATGGCTGATATTGATGCAATAGAGGCCTTAATCGAAGAGAAGTCTGTGTTGTTGCAAAGTATTAATCTCACCGTAAAGAGCCGCTATGATGCATTAGCTAGCAAGGGTTTAGCCGCTAGCGAAGTTGGCATGGTTGAGTGGCTCAAGCAGCATGGAAATGTTGCCATGAATGCATCATGGGAAATTTTTCAAAAAGCATTAAATCAAGCCAAGGAAATGAACCGGCTTAATGGCATGCTAATCAGTAAACACTTCAGTCGTAATCAGCAATTGCTTAATCATCTGCAAGGTAATTCCGGCGTGGTTGATGGCTATGGCCGAAACGGTCAAGCCCAAGCGCATTCGCCGTCACGGGGTGTCTTAAGAGTTTAAAGCGATTTTCACTTGGCCTGCATAGGCCAATGCTCAATTAGCCATATGCTCAATTAGCAAGTACAGTATGCTGCAAAGGTCATCCTCTGTATGAAAAATGGGCATACGTTTTGATTGAAAGACGGATTGAAAGACGGATTGAAAGATTATCGAAAATACGCTCCCAGCTGATGCAAGTATATAATCTACGCATATTGAAATATCTACTACCCGAGCCGGTAACCCCTGCGGTTAGAGCCGAGCAGATCCGTCTCCTCTACCATCAAGGCGTGTCCATACAGGTCTTGGGTATTTTAACAGCCATCATCAGTGCAGTAATGTTCTGGAAGGTAGCTGATCATGTCATGCTGAGTCTTTGGTTTAGCATCCATGTTGTTGTCTCCCTGATACGTCTGACTGCCACGGTGAAGTTTACAAGAAGCAATGTCATCAAATATCGTTGCTTGGAAAGATGGGCGCGCGCCTATGTGGCAGGCACGTTTCTATCAGGATTGATATGGGCCAGCCTTAGCCTGTTTTTTAGCCCAGCGTGGCCAGCAGCCTATCAGGTCATATTATTTGCGATCTATGCGGGAATTATCGCTGGCGCACTCAATGCAAATTCATCACTCTTCGTGGCATTCCCGGCATTTTATTTTCCTCCAGCGGCCAGCCTTATTTACTTAATGTTACGTCAACCGATGGAAGGCGCTTTCGCTCTTGCCTCGCTGTTCTTTATATATGCCATTTTGATGTATGTCTCGGCGCTGAAATTTCACAACAGGCTTGCTATGTCCTTAAATGCCCGCTTTGAAAATGAACGGCTGGCAGAACAATTGGCGCAATCTAACCGAAAACTGATGCACTTGGCTGACACGGATGAATTGACCAGAATTCCCAATCGCCGCGCCATGGACAGATTCATGAGGAGCGAATGGAACAGGCTCTTACGGGCCAAGCGGCCTTTGTCACTGCTCTTTGTGGATCTCGATTTCTTCAAGCAGTACAACGATACCTATGGTCATGAAATTGGCGACCAATGCCTGATTCAGGTTGCCAAAATTCTACACAAACATACACAACGGTCTAACGATATGGCGGCCCGCTTCGGCGGAGAGGAATTCGCTGTGATTCTGCCAGAAACGTCCGAGGATGACGCCTTTAAAATTGCGGAAACAATTCTTGCCGAGCTTGAAAGCTTACAGATTCCGCATTCGGGTTCTGGAGTAGCCAGGCATGTTACGCTGAGTGTAGGTGTCGCAACGATGATCCCCAATCAGCCTGATAGCGAAGACTCCTTGCGAATAGCTGCAGATAATGCCCTCTATCAAGCAAAAAAAATGGGTCGGAAACAGGTGGTCAAAGCTAATATTAATCCGTGAATCAGGTCAGCCTATACTTTGTGAGTAAGCCGCGGGTTATTTAAAATAACAGTGAGATCATTAAATTAAAATACGAAAATAAATGGCATACTGTGCTTGTGCTCAGATAACCACATAATCAATGATTAACTGGTTGCTGGCAGCTATCCAAACACAGGAGGTCAACATGAGTGATCAGTCTATTCGCCGGGCACAATCGTGTGCAACAGAGGCTCGTCAGGCGGTGCAAGAGTTTCATGCAGCAGTGTCACAGCCTGACATGGAACTGGTGATATTCTTCTGCTCCAGTGAATATGACCTTGAAGTGCTGGCTGCGGAAATGATCCGTTTGTTTGAAGGAGTTCAAGTGGTTGGCTGCACTACGGCGGGGGAAATCGGACCAGCCGGTTATCTCCAGCATAGTCTGTCGGGGGTGAGTTTTTCTGTAGAAAGTTGTGTGGCCGTCAGTGGACAGCTGGATCGCTTGAGTCAGTTCGATATCGGCAGGGGGCATGACTTTGTTCAAGACCTGTTACAGCGTCTCGAAAGCAAGGCGCCTGACGCAAATTCGGATAACAGTTTTGCGTTGTTGCTGATAGATGGGCTATCCATGCGCGAGGAGCCGGTGGCACACGCGTTGCAGTATGCCTTGGGTGATATCACACTATTTGGTGGCTCAGCAGCTTCGGCTGGTGACGACCTGCAGTTCACCAAAACCTTTGTTTATGGCGATGGGTTCTTCCGTTCTGATAGCGCCGTGCTAATTCTGGTCCGTACTTCACTGCCCTTCAAAATATTCAAGACCCAGCATTTTGTTTCTACCAACGAAAGGCTGGTAGTCACGGCTGCCGATACCGAACATCGCATTGTCATGGAAATTAACGGCTTGCCCGCCGCCGCTGAATACGCAAGATTGCTGGGAGTGGGAGTGAGTGAACTTACCTCTACACGTTTCGCCGCTTCGCCTGTCGTAGTGATGATTGATGGTACGGATTATGTGCGCTCCATCCAGAAAGCTAATCCTGATGGCAGCCTGACTTTCTTTTGCGCCATCGAGGAGGGGCTGGTGCTCAGGGTGGCACATGGCGTGGAACTGGTGTGTAATTTAGAACAGGCTTTCGACAATATTAAGGCTGAAATTGGGCAGCCCCAACTCGTTCTTGCCTGCGACTGCGTGCTGCGCAATCTGGAAATTTCCCAGAATGGTTTGAAAGATCGTGTTAGTGAAATTTTCCTGCGTAACAACACCGTTGGTTTCAACAGTTTCGGAGAGCAATTTCACGGCGTACATGTCAACCAGACGCTTACCGGAATCGCCATAGGTACTGCTCCTAAAGTGAGTCAAGTGGTGCGCAATGACTAAGCAGGTAGAGCAAGATGCACAAGTGGAACCTGATAAGCCGGCCTTGCAGGCTGAAATCATACGCCTGAACAAGATTATTCAGGCGCTGATGAACCGCGCAGAACGCAATGCAAGTCTTCAGGGATCCGATTTCAACTTGTTCCAGACCGCGATCATGCTCGAAAATCAGGTACGTCGCCGTACCGATGAACTGGAGGCAGCATTTCGGGAAAACGAGAAAATTACCCGCGCCTTGCGCGAAAGCGAAAATAAAATTCGTAAATTGGCTTTCCATGACACCTTGACGCAACTTGCCAACCGCCGCATGCTAACCGACCGCTTAGGACAGGCAATGGCCATCAGCAAACGCAGCGGCTGTTATGGCGCGGTGATATTCCTCGATCTGGATAACTTCAAACCGCTCAATGATACGCACGGCCATGATGTAGGCGATTTGCTTTTGATCGAGGTAGCGCATCGCCTCATCCGTTGTGTGCGTGAAACGGACACCGTCGCGCGTTTTGGTGGCGATGAGTTCGTGGTGATGCTCGGGGAACTGGATACGGACAAAAAAAGATCAGTTGAGCTAGCTGGTATCGTGGCCGAAAAAATTCGCGCCACACTGGCTGAGCCTTATTTGTTGACTTGTAAGCAAGAGAACGGCGCAGAGACTATAGTGGAGCATCACTGCACGTCGAGTATTGGTGCGGTGCTGTTCATCAATCACGAAGCTACTCAGGAAGACATATTCAAGTTGGCCGATACCGCAATGTATCAAGCCAAAGAAAAAGGGCGCAATCAGGTAAGTTTTTTTGAGCATTGACTGGTCAAATATACTTCAGTCTCATTTGCGTGGATGCTCAGACGTTAGCTTGTGGAGAGATATTTGCTAGATAGAAACTAAAATAGTAATCATTGCTCGCTATAATAGAACCAATTTCAGCCATACTTTTAAGTGAATGATATGCAAATTAATACAGTTCAAACTTCTGCCTTTGGTGATCAAAAACCTGGTACTTCTGGCTTGCGAAAAAAAGTAAAAGTTTTTCAACAGCCGCATTATTTAGAAAATTTTGTACAAAGTATTTTTGATACCTTGTCTGAAAAAGAAGGTATGCCAGCAGACGCTGTTCTAGCGGTGGGCGGTGATGGCCGATATTACAATCGCCATGCCATTCAAACCATTATTCAAATGGCAGCAGCCAACGGTTTTGCTCGCGTTATCGTTGGGCAGGCGGGCATTTTGTCTACACCAGCCGTTTCGCATATTATTCGAAAATATAAAACATTCGGCGGCATGATCTTGTCTGCAAGCCACAACCAAGGCGGGGTTGATGGCGATTTTGGTATTAAATACAATATCGGTAACGGCGGTCCTGCGCCTGAAAAAATTACCGATGAAGTGTTTGCAAAAAGCAAAGTCATCACAGCATACAAAATTGCAGCCTTGGCTGAAATTGATGTGGATACGCTAGGTGAAACCAGTTTTGATGGCGGCAAGTTAATTGTGCAGGTGATTAACGCTGTGCAGGATTATGCGGATTTAATGCAATCATTGTTTGATTTTTCTGCTATTAAAAATTTACTGGCGAGTGGTTTTCAAATAAAATTTGATGCCATGCACGCTGTGACTGGCCCTTATGCACAAGAGATTTTTATTAATCGTCTCGGTGCGTCAGCGCATAGTTTGATGAATTGCGTGCCATCAGAAGATTTTGGCGGCGGTCACCCAGACCCTAATTTAACCTACGCTGAAGACTTAGTGAAAATCATGTTCGCTGGCGACAGTGCGCCGGATTTTGGTGCAGCCTCAGATGGCGATGGCGACCGGAACATGATTCTGGGTAAAAACTTTTTTGTTACTCCGTCCGATAGTTTGGCGGTGCTGGCGGCAAATGCAACGCTAGTGCCTGCCTATGCAAGCGGCATTGCCGGTGTTGCGCGCTCTATGCCGACCAGTGGCGCAGTTGATCGTGTGGCCGCTAAATTAAATATACCTTGTTACGAAACTCCTACAGGCTGGAAGTTTTTTGGTAACTTAATGGATGCAGGCAAGGTAACACTTTGTGGCGAAGAGAGTTTCGGCACGAGCTCAAACCATGTGCGTGAAAAAGACGGGCTTTGGGCGGTATTGTTTTGGTTAAATGTGCTGGCACAAAAAAATACGGAAAAAACTAAAGCATCCGTGGAGCAGATTCTTAAGTCGCATTGGCTGGCGTTTGGGCGCAATGTGTATTCACGCCATGACTTTGAGGCGATACCGACGGAAGCGGCTAACAATGTGATGGCGCACATCAAGGCACAATTTGACATCCTACCAAATCAAGCTTTTGGCTCGTATACCGTTAAAACTTGCGATGATTTTAGTTATCACGATCCAATAGACGGTTCTATCAGTAATAATCAGGGTGTTCGCATTTTGTTTGTCGATGGTTCTCGTATTGTATTCAGGCTCTCAGGCACCGGTACAGAAGGCGCAACTTTGCGTATTTATTTAGAAGCGTTTGAGCCGGATAGCGCGAAACAGAATGTGGATGCGCAAGTGGCGCTAGCGGAAATGATACAAATTGCCTTGAAGATTTCTCAACTTAAAGGAAAAACCGGACGCGATACGCCGACAGTGATTACTTAAGCAAACCCTATAAAATCATTACTCGACTTGTTTAATAGTCATTTCACCATTAAGCAGTCGAACATCCATGCGGCTTAGAAAAGACATGCCGAGCAAAGCGTCTCCATCCAAGCTGGGAGCAATCATCGCTGCAACATCATGCGCATTAACGCCGCCGATTTTTAATGATTTCAGGCGCACCATATAGCCGATGCTGTCACCATTCGCAGTATTGGTGCGTACGGCATCAATACTGCTTAGCTTGAGCTTATCTGCAATCCTTTGCGAAATTGCCACGCCGGTAGCGCCCGTGTCTACTAATACGTTTACTTTTTCACCATTAATCAATGCTTCAGCCCGGTAATGGCCATCCAAGCCGCGCTTTAACACCACCGTACTATTTTCACCCAGGCGAGCTATTTTATTCGGGTTTTGAATGTTGTCTATCAGGTAGAAAATCAGCCCGGCGAGCGTGATCCATATGACTGCAATGAAAACTGTATGTCTAGACATGTGTACGGAATCTGAACTAATGCCTGTTACTCGGCTTCCTCTATCCAAGCCAGTTGTATGGCTTCCAGTATTTTTTCATTGCATTTTTCCGGGGTATCGTCAAAGCCTTCTAAATCAAGCACCCACTGCATTAAATCGGTAAAACGGATGGTTTTCGGGTCAATGTCTGGGTGTTTGTCGTAGAGCGTTTCGGCAATGGTTAAGCTGTCTGTCCATTTCATTAGAGTAATTCCTAAGCATATAAATAATAATCATTATAGCTTGGCTGGCTATTGGTGGCCTAAAATTGCGTTTAAACTTCAAGGCCTTAATCTTATTGTCTGAGCGTGGTAAAATATGTCAGGATTTATTTGCTAAATTACAACCGTCATTTATTACAACGGTCATTAATTACTATCGTTATTAATTACTATCATCTATGGAAAGCCAAACACCATGTCTACAGCCCCGTTAAACCAGGCACCTTTTAATTACGCCAACACCTTGAACCAAGCTGATCCTGCCTTATGGGGCATGATAGAGCAGGAGGTCGTGCGTCAGCATGAGCATATCGAATTGATTGCTTCTGAAAATTACACCAGCCCGGCGGTGATGCAGGCGCAAGGTTCGCAGCTCACAAATAAATATGCTGAAGGTTATCCAGGTAAACGTTTTTACGGTGGCTGTGAGTTTGTAGATCAAGTTGAGCAATTGGCGATTGACCGTTTAAAAGCTATATATGGCGCTGAATACGCTAACGTGCAACCGCATTCCGGCTCACAAGCCAATCAAGCTGTGTATTTTTCTATCCTTAAACCAGGTGATACGGTGATGGGTATGAATCTTGGGCATGGCGGACATTTAACGCATGGCTCACCGGCCAATCTGTCTGGCAAATTATTTAACATCGTGGCTTATGGCCTGAATGATAAAGAAGAAATCGATTACGATGAAATGGAACGTATTGCCATTGAATGTAAACCAAAACTGCTGATTGGTGGCGCCAGTGCTTATGCCTTGCGCTTCGACTGGGCTCGTATGAGTGAAATCGCTAAAAAAGTAGGCGCCTATTTCATGGTAGACATGGCGCATTACTCTGGTTTGATTGCAGCAGGCGTGTATCCAAACCCAGTACCGCATGCTGATTTCGTGACATCAACGACGCACAAAACATTACGTGGTCCACGCGGCGGCATTATTTTAGCCAAAGCTGAATTCGAAAAATCATTGAATTCAAGCGTGTTCCCAAGCCTGCAAGGCGGCCCATTGATGCATGTGATTGCTGCAAAAGCCACTGCATTTTTAGAAGCAGCTCAACCTGAATTTAAAACTTATCAGGCACAAGTGATTAAAAATGCACAAGCCATGGCTGAAGCGCTTACTGCACGTGGCTTACGCATTATTTCAGGCCGCACAGAATCGCATATGTTCCTGGTGGATTTACGTCCAAAAGGCTTAACAGGTAAGGCGGCAGATGCTGCACTTGGTTTGGCACATATTACTGTGAATAAAAACTCGATTCCTAATGATCCGGAAAGTCCATTTGTGACGTCTGGTATTCGTATCGGTGCTCCAGCTATTACTACTCGCGGTTTTAAAGAAGATGAAGCGCGTCTAGTGGCTAATCTGATTGCCGATGTACTGGATAATCCAACGGATGAAGCGGTGATTGCAGCAACTAAAGCTAAAGTACATGCGTTGACGTCAAGATTTCCGGTGTATCAAGGTTAAGTAATGAAGTGTCCCTTTTGCGGTGCTGACGATACTCAAGTCATTGACTCCAGAGTCAATGACGAGGGCGATTCTATTCGTCGCCGCCGTAAGTGTGGTGGTTGTGACAAACGCTTTACTACTTATGAAACAGCCGAGCTACACATGCCGCAGGTGGTTAAAACCAATGGCACGCGTGAGGAGTTTAATCGTGAAAAATTGCGGCTGTCTTTTTCACGTGCCTTGCATAAGCGACCCGTGCCTACGGAATATGTGGATCGCGCTTTGGATAGAATCTCACAAAAGTTACTGAGTTTAGGCGAGCGTGAGATCCCAGCCCGAGAACTGGGCGAGAGCGTGATGCATGAGCTAAAACTCATGGATAAAGTCGCTTATATTCGCTTTGCTTCGGTGTATCGCAGCTTTTCAGATGTAGATGATTTTAGCGATGTCATTCGCGATTTATAATTTTGGATGTCTAAGCCGAGTCTACATTCTGAAGCGATGCAATTCAGTGGCTAAGCAGAAATTACTGAGCAAAACTATAATGACTGTTACATTTGGTCTCTAAATTAAGGAAGCATCCATGAAATTGATTAAATGGTCATCTATTGCGCTTGCTGCATTTACCGTAGTGTTAACTATCGTTTTCTTTAGTTGGTGGATCATGAAAGATCGCATTGTATTTGGCAGTGATAAGTTTGATCAAGTGAAATGGATGCAAGCCGCATCAACCATTCAAACTGAATGTAAGCGCGGTGATATGGCGTACGATTTACAGCAACATACACTTGCCATAGGTTCACCAAGGGAGGCCGTCGCAGTACTTTTAGGTCGCCC
>Ga0209913_1000367_pt1 | contig 40708 bp, 33 predicted proteins | sample PersoiDNA2013203_FD_185805 | JGI IMG/M metagenome (GOLD analysis project Ga0209913, IMG submission 185805) | Permafrost soil microbial communities from the Arctic, to analyse light accelerated degradation of dissolved organic matter (DOM) -... | ecosystem: Environmental > Terrestrial > Soil >...
CTATCGGGGGCAAGCCCCCTCCCACATTGGATTGCATCAAGGCTGGGCATTGAGGAAGGTTGCCATCAACTGATTGACCCGCTCCGCTGCCTCTAACTTTTGAAATGCACTCTAAATGGTGGGAGGGCATCAAGGCTGGGCGTTGAGGAAGGTTGCCATCAACTGATTGACCCGCTCCGCCGCCTCCAACTGCACCATATGCCCCTGCCCCGGCAGGATTTCCACCTGGGCCTCGAGCCCCTCGGCATGCCTGGCCGGGATGATTGCATCGTCGCTGCCCCAGATCACCAGGCTTGGCTGCTGCCCCACGACGTTGCGCAAATCCAGCTGCTGCCGCCCGCCATCGAAGAACTGGGCATTGAGCTGGCGCAACGCCTGGTCCACGCCTTCGAGACGCTTGAACTTGAGCATGTCTTCGAGCATCTGCCGGGTGACCAGCGCCGGGTCGCTGAACAGTTGCACCAGTTGCGGCTTGAGCGCGTTGCGGTTGTTGGCCTCGGTGAAGCCTTGCAGGTAATCGCCATTGATATCAGCCCCCAGGCCGGCGCTGGCGATCAGGGTCAGTGAGGCAACGCGCTCGGGCGCCCCGCGCGCGGCCGTCAACGCCACCAGCCCGCCCATGGAATGCCCGGCCAGGTGGACGCGGTCGAGCGTGAGATGATCGAGCAACGCCAACACCGCCTGGCTCAGTTCCTCGGCATCGCCGCGGTGCAACTGCTTGCCTGACTCGCCATGGCCCGGTAGGTCCAGGGCGATCACCCGGCGCTGCGCCGCCAGCCCCGGGTGGTTGAACAGCCAGTTATTCAAGTCGCCACCAAACCCGTGGACCAGCACCAGCGGCGTGCCGCCCTCACCGAGATCGAGATAGCGCAACAGCCGCCCGCCCACCTCGACTTTCTGCGCGCTGGGCCCGGACGCTTGCGCCTCGGCGGCACTCGACACGAAGCCGGCTTGGAAACGCTCGATCACCGCATCAATCTCGGCTTCCGTGGCCTCGCCCTCCACCACAATTCCGAGCAGCGCGCCCACCGGCAAGGTCTCGTCGCTCAGCGCCAGCACACGGCGCAGCACGCCACTGAACGGCGCCTCGACGCTGCTGGAGATCTTGTCGGTCTCCACGTCGAGCACTTCTTCGCCCTTCTCCACCCGGTCGCCCGGCTGCTTGAGCCAGACATCCACCCGGCCTTCGGTCATCGACAGGCCCCACTTGGGCATGGTCAAGGTATGGATCATGCGACATTCCTCTTGTCGGCGATCTTCAGCACCGCGGCTTCGATCTTCGCGGCGTTGGGGATGTACAGGTCTTCCAGCGCATCGGAGAACGGCACCGGCGTGTGCGGCGCGGTGACCATTTCGATCGGCGCGCGCAAGAACGAAAATCCACGCTGCGCCACCAGCGCGCTGATATCGGTGGCGATGGAGCAACGCGGGTTGGACTCGTCGATCACCACCAGGCGCCCGGTTTTCTCCACGCTTTCGAGGATACTGTCTTCATCCAGGGGGCTGGTGGTGCGCAGGTCCAGCACTTCGCAGTCGATGCCCTGGCGCGCCAGGTTGGCGGCGGCTTCCAGGGCGATATGCACCATGCGCCCGTAGGTGACCAGGGTCACGTCATTGCCTTCGCGCACATAGTTGGCTTCGCCGAAGGGCACGGTGTACATCTCCTCCGGCACTTCGCCCTGCAAGCTGTAGAGCATTTTGTGTTCGAGGAAGATCACCGGGTCGTTGTCGCGGATCGCCTGGATCAGCATGCCCTTGGCGTCATAGGGCGTGGCCGGGCACACCACCTTGAGGCCGGGGATGTGCGTCCACATCGAGGTGAGCATCTGCGAATGCTGCGCGGCGGCGCGTAAGCCGGCGCCGTACATGGCGCGCACCACCAGCGGCGTGGTGGTCTTGCCGCCGAACATGTAGCGGAACTTGGCGGCCTGGTTGAGCAACTGGTCGAGGCAGCAGCCGATAAAATCGACGAACATCAACTCGCACACCGGGCGCATGCCCCGGGTGGCCGCGCCGACCGCCATGCCGACGTAACCGACTTCGGACAACGGCGCATCCAAGACGCGGTCGGGAAACTCCGGATACAGGCCCTTGGTCACCCCAAGTACACCGCCCCAGGCGTCCTGTTCACCCGGGGAGCCGGTGCCGCCGGACACGTCCTGGCCGATGATGAACACACTCTGGTCCCGGCGCATTTCCTGGGCCAGGGCTTCGTTGATTGCCTGCTGATAACTGATTTTTCGAGCCATGATCAATTCTCCACGGATTGTTTTTGTAGTGGGTGGCGATTAGCGGTAAGCAACATAGACATCGCTGAGCAGATCGGAGGCCTGGGGCTTGGGGTCGGACTTGGCCAGGCGCACGGCGTCTTCGATCAGTTGCGCGACCTCCGCGTCGACGCGCTCGAACTGCGCGGCATCGAGCCAGCCTTCGGCGTTGCAGCGTTGGCGAAACAGCACCAGGCAATCGTGGGATTCGCGCAGGTTTTTCACTTCATCGGGGCCGCGATAGGTTTGCGCATCGCCTTCGAAGTGGCCGTAGAAGCGGCTCAACTTGACCTCCACCAGCGTCGGCCCCTGGCCGCTGCGCGCACGTTCCACGGCCACCCCAAGGGCCGCGTGTACGGCGAAGAAGTCATTGCCATCGACGATCACCCCCGGCATGCCAAAACCCACGGCGCGATCGGCAATGTCCTTGCAAGCGACCGACCAGCCCGAGCCGGTGGCTTCGGCGTAGCCGTTGTTTTCCGCGACGAACAGGCACGGCAGTTTCATGATTGCGGCCAGGTTCATCGCCTCGAACACCGCGCCTTCGTTGGAGCCACCGTCGCCGAAAAATGCCACGGCCACGCCCTGGCTACCCTTGAGCTTGGACGCCAGCGCCGCACCGGCCGCCAAGGGCGCGCCGGCACCGACGATACCGTTGGCGCCGAGCATGCCTTTCTCCTGGTCGGCAATGTGCATGGAGCCGCCCTTACCGCCGCACACCCCGGTTTTCTTGCCGTAGATCTCGGCCATCATGCCGAACACGTCCACGCCCTTGGCGATGCAATGGCCGTGGCCACGGTGGTTGGAGGCGATGCAGTCTTCATCGTTGAGGTGGGCCATGACCCCGGCGGCGCTGGCTTCCTGGCCGGCATACAGGTGGACGAAACCTGGGATCTCGCCGGTGGCGAATTCCACGTGCAGGCGCTCTTCGAAATCGCGAATAGTGCGCATCACGGTGTAGGCATGAAGCAATTGATCAGTGGACAGGTGAGTGGACATCTTGTTGTTCTCCAGGTTGTCTCGACACACAAAAGACTGGCTGCGGCCAGTTACAAAGCCATCAGCACAGCCTGTGCCAACACCTCGATAAACCTGGCAAAGGCTTGATCCAGAGCAGTGCCGTGCGGTTGTGCGGCGGCGACCGCCAACCGCAGAATGAGACGCGCCATTGCAACCTGCCCGTGGCGTCTGCGGCCGAATGAGACGCTGCGTCTCACGCGGGGCAGTTGATCAGGCCGTCCTTGTCCCTGTGCGCGCATGCGCGCTTAATGGCGGGCATAACAACAAAGATCGAGAACCGGAGGCCTTATGCTCGCCGCGAACTCCAAGGACCATGTCGACTGCGTCAGTCGCGTGGTACGCAATGCCGATCGCCTGCCTCAGGCGCCGGTGCCGTCGCTGATTTTCGATTCGTGGCGACGCTCCATGGAGCAACACCACCTCGACCCTGGCTCGCTGCAAGGGCCACGCATTCTCAGTGAGACACTGCTCAAGGAATGCCGTGAACGCGCCGAGCTGTTCATGCGCATCGCCAGCGAAGAAGTCGGTCAACTCCACCACCGCGTGCGCCACGCCGACTACTGCGTGATGCTCACCGACGCGCAGGGCCAGACCATCGACCACCGCGTGGACACCGCGATTCGTAACGATTGCCGCAAGGCCGGTCTGTACTTGGGCACCTGCTGGTCGGAAGCCGAAGAAGGCACCTGCGGCGTGGCCACGGTACTCACCAGCAAGGCTGCGGTGACGGTACATAAGCGCGATCACTTTCGCGCGGCGTTTATCGGGCTGACCTGCTCCGCCGCCCCCATCTTCGACCCTCAGGGCAACCTGCTGGGGGTGATGGACGCCTCGGCGCTCAAATCCCCGGATGACCGGCGCAGCCAGCACCTGGTGCGACAGATGGTGGCGCAGAGCGCACAAGCCATCGAAAATGCCTTCTTCATGCACAGCGCCCGTCAGCACTGGGTGCTCCAGGCCCACAGCACACCCGGCTATGTCGACAGCCAGCCCGACCTGTTGCTGGCCTGGGACCAGGACGGTCGCCTGCATGCCTTGAACAGCAAGGCGCGCCAGGCCCTGCGCCGACGCTTTGGCCAGGTGCCGGTACATATCAGCGAGGTGTTCGACCTGGATGCGTTACGTGCGGTGAGCGATCAATCGGCGCAACAACTGCACTGGCTGGGCGAGCCCGGCGCGTTGCATGCGCGGGTCAGCGCGCCGCACCGCAAACCGGCGCGTCCCGCTAAGACGGCAAACAACCAGGTCGACCCACGGGTGGAAGAACACCTGCGCCTGGCCGTGCGGGTCAAGGACCGCAACCTGCCGGTGCTGGTGCAGGGTGAAACCGGCGCCGGCAAGGAAGTGTTTGCGCGCCAACTGCATGAACGCAGCGCCCGTCGCGGCGGGCCGTTCGTGGCGGTGAACTGCGCGGCGATCCCGGAAAACCTGATCGAAAGCGAGCTGTTCGGCTATGTGGCCGGGGCCTTTACCGGCGCGTCGAGCAAGGGCATGACCGGGCTGTTGTCGCAGGCCGATGGCGGCACGTTGTTCCTCGATGAAATCGGCGATATGCCGCTGGCCCTGCAGACGCGTTTGCTGCGGGTCTTGGCCGAAGGTGAAGTGGCCCCGCTGGGCGCGGCGAAAACCCGTGCGGTGGATATCCAGGTGATCTGCGCCAGCCACCGCGACCTGGCGGCGCTGGTCAGCGAGGGGCGCTTTCGCGAGGACCTGTACTTTCGCCTGGGCTGCGCGCGGTTCTGCCTGCCGCCCTTGCGCGAGCGCAGCGACAAGCTGGCATTGATCAATCGGCTGGTGGAACAGGAGGCGCACCACAGCGGGATTGCCGTGGGTATCGGGCCTGCCGCGCTGGAGCTACTGCTGGGGTATGCCTGGCCGGGCAACGTGCGCCAACTGCGCCATGTGCTGGCGTATGCCTGTGCGGTGTGCGACGGCGGTACCATCCAACTAGCGGACTTGCCCGTGGAGGTGCGCGGCGAGCAGATCGAGGCCGACGTGCAAGAGCGTGTCAGCCCGGAACGCCAGGTGGTGCTGGATGCGCTGATCCGGCATCGCTGGAAACCGTTGCCGACGGCCCAGGCGCTGGGGATTTCGCGGGCGACACTGTATCGCCGGGTCAACCAGTTGGGCATCGACATGCCTGGCAAACATATCTGACACAACGCAGTCAAAAATGTGGAAGCGGGCTTGCCCGCGATGGCGGTGTATCAGCCACCGATGCTGTAACTGAACCGCCGCCATCGCGGGCAAGCCCACTCCCACCTTTGAACCGCGTGCTTTCAGGGCTATCGGTACACAATCCCACCATCGATCAACGGCGATTGCCCGGTCATATAGTCCGCATCCGGCCCCGCCAGGTAAGACACCAGCCCCGCCACATCCTCCGGCGTTTGCGCACGGCCCAGGGCAATCCCGTCCACGTACTTCTTGTAGGTCGCGCCGACTTCGGCGCCGGTAATCTCGGCCATGCGCTTGTCGATCTCGACCCACATATCGGTGCCGACCACGCCCGGGCAATAGGCATTGACGGTGATCCCGGCGCTCGCCAGTTCCTTGGCGGCCGCCTGGGTCAGGGCGCGCACCGCGAACTTGGTCGCCGAGTACACGCCCAGCAGCGCAAAGCCTTCATGCCCGGCAATCGAGCAGGCGTTGATGATCTTGCCCTTCTGCTTGAGCGCCTTGAACTTCTTGCCGGCGGCCTGGATGCCCCACAACACGCCCTGCACGTTGATGCCGAGGGTGCTTTCGACCTGCTCCGGCGTCACGTCCAGCAGTGAATCGATCTGCGCCACCCCGGCGTTGTTGACGATGATGTCGAAGCCACCGAGGGTCTGGTACGCGTGCTCGACGGCAGCCACTACCTGTTCGCGCTTGGACACGTCGGCGATGAACACCGACGCCTTGCGCCCTGCCGCGACGATTTCAGCGGCCACGGCTTCGAGCTTGGCACCATTGATGTCCACCAGCGCGATATCGGCACCGTCCCGTGCCAGGCGCAGGGCGATGGCCCGGCCGATGCCCTGCCCGGCGCCGGTCACCAGCGCAACTTTTCCAGCGATAACGTTTCCAGCGGTACTCATGACGACCTCCTGCAACGATGAGAGAAGCCTCGTCTATCGCAGATGCATACCTGGCCTGTCGAGACGCGAGTGGATCGGCGTACACGCTGAGACGCGACGTCTCAATGCGCGAATCCTTGTAAATGCGCGCACTTATGCCTAGTTTATGCGCCCCCCCGCCCTGCGCTTTAAGGCCTTGCCCAATGGTTTTGCGTTTCCGTCCCGTCGTCACTTCACGTTTCGCCCTCGGCCTGCTGCTCAGCGGTGGCATCGGCAGCAGTCTGGCCGCGGAAATTGAACTGCCGGCGGTGCAGGTCCAGGGCCAGGATGAGTCCGGTTATCGCAGTGACACCGCCTCGGTCGGCGGCTTCAATGAAGCGCCGTTGCTGGACACCCCCGCCTCGATCAGCGTGATCAACGCCGCCCTGATCAAGGACCAGCAAGCCCGCCTGCTCAGCGAAGTGCTGCGCAACGACGCCTCGGTGGGCGACAGCTATGCGCCGATCGGCTACTACGAAAACTTCGTGGTGCGCGGCTTCTCGCTGAACGCAGCGAGCAGCTACAAGATCAACGGCCGCACCATCACCGGAGAGCAGAACGTCGCCCTGGAAAACAAACAACAGGTGGAAGTGCTCAAGGGCCTGGCCGGCCTGCAAAGTGGGATTTCCGAGCCCAGCGGCGTGATCAACTACGTGACCAAGCGCCCGGAAGACGTGCGTTCGGTGACGGTGTCCAGCGACGACCGCGGCAGCGGTTATATCGCCACTGACGTCGGCGACTGGTTCGGCAGCGAGCAGCAGTTCGGCCTACGCGCCAACGTGGCCCATGAAGACCTCAATTCCTACGTGGAACACGCCAATGGCCAGCGCGACTTCCTGTCCCTGGCGTTCGACTGGAACATCAGCCCCGACGCGGTGCTGCAACTGGACGCGGAATACCAGAACAAACAACAGCGCTCGGTGCCGGGCTACCAACTGCTGGGCGGCAGCGCAGTGCCCCACGATGCATCGCCGAAAAAGCTGCTGGGCCATCAAAGCGGTTCCAAGCAGGTCGGTATTGATTCGCTGAATCTCAACGGCAAGTTCGAATACCGCTTCAGTGACCAGTGGAAAGGCAGTGTCAGCGCAGCGCGCAGCAAGGTGGTGATCGATGACTACAGTTCGTTCGCCTGGGGCTGTTTCTACGTGGGCACTTGCAACGCCAACACCTTCAGCCCCGAGGGTGACTACGATATCTACGACTACCGCAGCCCCGACGACACCCGCCGCGACGATGAAGTGCAGGCGGCCATGACCGGGCTGTTCGACACCGTCGGCCTGGGCCATGAACTGACCTTCGGCACCAGCGCGTTTCGCCGGGTGATCGACAAGCGCGAGGCGGTCAACGCGTACATCGGCAGCGGCAATATCAACGAGGACGCGCCGACGTTTGCGCCGACCAACGTGCCGTTGAACGACAGCCATCGCAACCTCGACAGCCGCCAGTACGGCGTGTTCGTCACCGACCGCATCCGCTTCAACGAACAGTGGCAAACCATCCTCGGCGGTCGCGAAGTGCGCCTCGATGAAAAAGCCTTTGACAGCAATGGCGATCAGGCGCGCCATACCCAGCAGTATGTGTTCCTGCCCCAGGCATCGCTGATCTACAAGCCGATTGAAAACATCTCGCTGTACACCAGCTACAGCAAGGGCCTGTCCCTGGGCGGCACGGCGCCATGGTTCGCGAACAACCCGGACGAGACCCTGGCCCCGACCGTGTCACGGCAACTCGAAGCCGGCGTGAAATACGACTGGCGCCGCATCAGCTTCGCCGCCGCTGTCTTCCAGACGCGCCAGGCCTACCAGTATGCCAAGCCGGATGGCGCTGGAAACTTCACCTACGTGCAACAAGGCGAACAGAAAAACACCGGGCTGGAACTGTCGGCTAATGGCTGGGCCACCGACCGCCTGCAGATCGCCACCAGCGTCGCAGCGATTCGTGCGCGGGTCAGCGGCAGCGGCACGCCGGACTACGAAGGCCACCAGGCGATCAACGTGCCCAAGCTGCGCGCCAGTGTCTACGCTGACTACGCGCTGCCGTGGGTGAACGGCCTGGCGGTACTGGGTGGCGTGCAATACAGCGCCAAGAAGTACGCCAACCGCAGCGGCAACGTCGAGGTCGGGGACTACGCGGTGGTCAACGTCGGCAGCCGCTACACCACCAAAATCGATGGCTATGAGACGGTGTTTCGCCTGAGCGTCGACAACCTGTTCGACAAGCGCTACTGGCGCGACGCAGGCGAGTACATGGGCGATGATTACCTGTTCCAGGGCGCGCCGCTGACGGCGCGCCTGAGTGCTTCGGTCAACTTCTGAGCCCACGCGGCACTGCCAGCCACAGCGCCGCGAGACCGCAGGTCAACAGGCTCCAACCGAGGTCTTGCAGCCAGGCGACCAGGCTTAGCCCGGCGCCAATGACCAGGTAGTACAGCAAACCGAACAGCGCGGCAGCCGTGCCCAGGCGGTCGTGGTAGGCAGTCAGCGCCGCCCCCAACACATTGGGAATCGCCATGCCGAATGCGAGCACCACCAGCAGCATCGGCCAGACGAACAGCCAACTGCCTTGCAGCATCAACACCAGTAGGCCACCCAGTAGCGCGATGCCGGCGGCGGTGAACACCAACTGCTCACCGTTCATCCCGCGCTTGAGCAACCGCTTGTTCAGCCACGCCCCCAACCCAGAGCCCAGCGCCAGCAGCACCCCGCTGTAACCAAACGCGGCGGCAGACAGACCCAGGCGCTCGAAGACAAACGGCCCCACGGCGTAATAGCTGAACAATGCAATATTGAAAGCGCCCACCAACCCCACCGCACGCCATAGCCCGGTGTCCCTGAGCATCAGGCCCAGGGTCTGGCGCAGCGAAGCCGTGGGCAACCATGCCGGACGTGTCTCGGGCAAGGCGCACAGGCACCAGCCCCACAACACCAACGCCAGCAGCAATAACCCGGCAAGCATGCCGCGATAGCCGAAGTGCTGCACCAAGGTTGCGCCGCTGAACAGGCCCAGCGCCGGGCTGACGGCCAGCGCGATGCCCATCACGGAAAACACCTGGGCCAATTCAGCGCCCTGGAAGCGATCACGCAACAGCGTCTGCGTGGCCACCGAACCTACCGCCGCACCAAACGCCGCCAAGGCCTGGGCCAGCAGCAGGCCATTGAAGCTACTCACACCCAAGGCCAGCACCGAGGCGCCGGCATACATCGACAACCCCGCCAACATGACCGGACGCCGCCCCCAGCGATCACACAAGCGGCCCCACACCACCACGCCGAACGCGAACGCCAGGAAGTACACCGACAGGCTCTGCCCGGCCCGTTCCGGTCCGACCGCAAAGGCCTGGCCGATATCGCCCAGGGCCGGGCTGTAAAGGGTTTGGGCCAGTTGCGGAAACATCAGTAAAGCCATGGCCAGCACCAACAGGTTTGTACTTTTCACCGACAGCTCCTTCCCCGAAAAACAACGCAAGGAGTGTAAGGACTGGCTGCTGGGCTATTATCCAAACTTCGACAATTTATCCATCAAATCGGACAATCTATGGCCTGGCTCGCCGCCGACGCGTCTTTCGATCCCGACCGCCTGCCGGCACCGGTCATCGGCATCGCTGCCCAGCTCGGCGACCACGATTCCGGCCTGCACCGGCACCGACGCGGGCAACTGCTGTTTACCCAGCAGGGCTGCAGCCGCATTACCCTGGACAACCAGCTGTGCCTGCTACCGCCCACCCGCGCCGCGTGGATTCCCTGCGGCGTGCCCCATCGCGCACAGATGCATAACACCGTGGACTACCGTTCGGTCTACATGAGCCCGGCCCTGGCGGATCAATTGCCGCAACACGTGCGGGTGATCGAGGTGAGTGCCTTGCTGCGCGCGGTACTGGAACCAATGGCGATGGCGCCCTTCGACACCGATTGGCAAACCGGTCGCTACGCCCATCTGTTGGCGCTGTGTCTGGACGAAATCCAGACAGCCACCGAGCAACCGATGCTGCTGCCCTTGCCCCGGGACAAACGCCTGGCACCGTTGCTGGCCCATCTGGACCGCTTGCCGCCAACGCTGCAAGACCTGGAAACACAACTGGGCGCCAGCGCCAAGACCATCGGCCGCATCTTCCGGCGGGAAACCGGCCTGGGGTATCAACAATGGCGCCAACAGTGGCGGCTGATGCGGCTGATCGAGTTGCTCGCCAGCGGGCGCAACCTGGGCTATTGCGCGTTCGAGCTGGGCTTTGCCAGTGACAGCGCCTTGATCGCCTTCTTCAAGGGCATGACCGGCACCACGCCACGCGGTTATTTCAAGGCCGACTGAAGGCTTACGTGGGCATCTTGCGAAAGCCCACCGCCAGGCGGTTCCAGCTGTTGATGGTGGCGATGGCCACACTCAGATCGAACTGTTCCTGGGCGCTGAACTCGGCGGCGAGTGTGTTGTAGTCTTCGTCCGCGGCGTGGGTCTGGCTGACCAGGGTCAGGCTTTCGGCCCAGGCCAGGGCGGCGCGCTCACGCGGGGTGAAGAACGGCGTTTCGCGCCAGGCCGACAGGGTGTACAGGCGGCGCTCGGTTTCACCGCCCTTGCGCGCATCGGCCGTGTGCATGTCGAGGCAGAAGGCGCAGCCGTTGATCTGCGACACGCGCAGACGCACCAGTTCCAGCAGCGGCAGTTCGATGGACAATTTACCCACAGCCGTTTCCAGGGCGCGCATGGCGTTCATGGCATCCGGGGAGGCGGTGTAGAAATCGATACGGGGTTGCACGGTAGAGCTCCGGGACACTGGGAATGGGTGGCCAGGTTAGTCAGCGGAGCGCCCAGGAGAAATAGCCAATTTCGGCAAAGATCAGGTAGCCAATGTGCGCATGGGCTCAGCCCGGCAACGGAATCACGCGCAACGGCCGCACCGACTTGTAGGAAAAGCTCGAGTAAATCTCTTTGACGCATGGCAACGTCTGCAACACCTCCCGCGCGAATTCGCCAAACGACTCCAGGTCCTTCGCCACCACCTCCAGCAGGAAGTCATAGCGCCCCGAGACGTTGTGGCAGGCCACGATTTGCGGAATGTCCAACAAGCGCTGCTCGAACGCCCGCGCGACCTCCTGGGTATGGCTCTCCATCATGATGCTGACAAACGCCGTCACCCCATACCCGAGTGCCTTGGGCGATAGGATCGCCTGGTAACCGCTGATCACCCCGCTCTCTTCCAGGTTTCTGACCCGCCGCCAGCAGGGTGAGGTGGTCAGGGATACGCGCTCGGCGAGTTCGGCCACGGTCAAGCGGGCGTTGCCTTGCAGCGCGTTTAAAAGGGCCTTGTCGGTGCGATCCAGGCTGACGGGCATAACGTGCCTCTAATCATTATTTTTAGGGAGGTTTCATCCCATAACGCGGGATTTGTCAGCAAATATTGCAAAGTTCAGCTGTGGTTATGAGCATAGCATTGTAGGAAATAAGGAGTGTCCGACATGAACAATAAACACAATGCATTCGGCTTTTCCACCCGCGCCATCCACCACGGTTATGACCCCAAGGACCACCACGGCGCCCTCGTACCGCCGATCTACCTCTGCGCCACGTTCGCCTTCCCCACCGCCGAATACGGCGCCGCGTGTTTTGCCGGTGAACAAAGCGGGCACTTCTACACGCGTATTTCCAACCCGACCCTGGCCCTGCTGGAAGCACGCATGGCCAGCCTGGAAAACGGCGAGGCCGCCGTCGCCTTCAGCTCCGGCATGGGCGCGATTGCCGCCACCTTCTGGACCCTGCTGCGCCCCGGCGATGAAGTGATCGTCAGCCAGACGCTCTACGGCTGCACCTTCGCCCTGCTGCACCATGGCATCGCCGAATTCGGCATCAAGGTGCGCCATGTCGACCTCACCGACCTGGACGCGTTGCACGCCGCGCTGTCCCCGGCCACGCGCATGATCTACTGCGAAACCCCGGCCAACCCCACCCTGCAACTGGTCGATATCGCCGCCGTGGCGGCGCTTGCGCACCAGCAGCCCAACGTCATCGTGGTGGTCGATAACACCTACTGCACGCCCTACCTGCAACGGCCGCTGGACCTGGGCGCCGATGTCGTCGTGCATTCAGCTACCAAGTACCTCAGCGGGCATGGCGATATCACCGCCGGCATTGCGGTGAGCAATCAGGTACTGGCGCAGCGCATTCGCCTGCAAGGGCTCAAAGACCTCACCGGCGCGGTCATGTCGCCGCAGGACGCGTCGCTGCTGATGCGCGGCCTCAAGACCCTGGCGCTGCGCATGGACCGCCATTGCAGCAACGCCCAGGCGGTGGCCGAAGCCTTGCAGGCGCACCCCGCGGTGGAACGCGTGACGTACCCGGGGCTGCGCTCATTCCCCCAGTACGAACTGGCGGCGCGGCAAATGCGCATGTCCGGCGGGATGATTGCCTTCGAGCTCAAAGGCGGGATCGCGGCCGGCCGGCGCTTCATGAACGCGCTCAAGCTGTTCAGCCGCGCAGTCAGCCTGGGCGATGCCGAATCCCTGGCCCAACACCCGGCGAGCATGACCCACTCCACCTACACCCCGCAGGAGCGGGCAGCGCACGGGATCAGCGAAGGGTTGGTACGTTTGTCGGTCGGGCTGGAGGACATCGCCGACCTGCTGGCGGACGTGCAGCAGGCGTTGGCCAAGTGTATGCGGGCTGCACCGCGTGCGGCACAGGTGGTTGAGCATGCGTTGAAATAGCCCTCAGTCCACTGCCACGGTGGCCTCGCCGCAGGCCCCCGTTTGTGGCACCAGGTGAATATCCACGCGACGGTTCGCGGCGCGCCCGGCTTCGGTGTCATTGCTGGCAATCGGCTGACTGGCCGCGAAGCCTTGGACGGCAAAGCAACTGTCGGCAATGTCGCCCATGCGCTGCATCCAGTCGCGCACGGCAGAGGCGCGGGCATGGGACAGCGCCAGGTTCTGTTCGACGGAACCGGTCGCATCCGTATGCCCGGCGATCACGATCAGCCAGCCGGGCTGGGCTTTGATGTCGACCAGGGCATTGATCAGCACCTTGGCCGAGCCCGGCTTGAGCGTGGCACTGCCGGCATCGAACAGCGACAGGCTGTCCAGTCGAACCGGGTCGGGCATAAGGGGTTCACTGCCTGGACCTGACAGCCACATGCGCCATCCGAACCCCGAGAGCACAACGACGATCAGTGCCCCGACCAGCCACCACAGGCCGATGCGTGACCTGCGCGGCGCCACTTCGGGTGGCGGCAGAATCACCACGGGGGTCACCAACGTCGGCGCCATCAACCTGACCGGCGCGAGCCGCGTTTCGCCCGACGCAGGGCTCTGCTCCAGGCGTTGGATCAGGCCGCCGACCTGATAACGCAGGGCTTGCAGCGATTGCAGCGGGCTGTCTAGATGTGTACGAAAACGCACCTGCAAACGCGCCAATTCGATGTCCAATTGAACCAATGCGGCCACACTGTAGGCGTTCATCACCACGCTGCGCAGCAGCAGTTGCAGTTGGTCGAACAACCATCCCAGCAAGTCCAGGCGCGCCGACGCCATCGGCGGCCACAGGCGCGCCCACTCGCCGCTCAGCGCCTCGATCAACGCCACACCTTGCGTGATGCCCTCCACCCCGTGACGCTGGCCGCGGGCCAAGGTGTAAAAGCACGCGCTGTGCAACTCCGCACCGTTTTGCTGGAACAGCGCAAGGCAGCCTTGCTCGACCTTGACCCAGTCCACATCCGGGCAGGCGGGATGGCTGAGCTTGGCCAGCTCATCGCGCAAAGCGTTGAACTCACTGAAACCGCGCGGATCACCGCCGACTTGAATACGCATCTCAAACAACGCCGTCATCGGGCTTCCCTTCCGTTATCGGTTCAAGGCTTCGACAGGTAATGCTGTCGCTTCAAGTGCCGCACCAGCACCTTGCCCTCGGCTGCAAGGCTGGTGCCGAAGTTCACGCGCTGCCCATCCTTCAATTGCAGGTCCAAGGCATACTCCAGATGACCCGGCAGCGTCTGGGGCAGCAGTTCGATGGTGATCGCCGCCAGACGCGGTTCGTACTTGAGCAGCGTGTCGGTCATGGTGCCGATCAAGTCATGGGCGGTGGCAGGCAGCCCTTGCAGGATCTGGCCCATGTCCGGCAACCCATAATCCGGCAGATGGCTGAGCGAGCCCGCTCGGCTGTTGAGGATGCGCTGCAGGTTGTCCAGCACGGAGAGCGTGTGCTGATCCGCCTCGCTGACCCGCTGCAAGTCCAACTCACCGTCGAAATTGTGCAGCAGGCGTTCGTAGAGCGAAGGGCTGTACTCGGTCATGGCTCAGTCCTTCGCCAGCGGGCGCAGGGTCAAGCGGTTATCGCCCAGTTCGATCACCCGCGCGCGATCCGGCTCGAGGTCGTCACGCGTCAACGTCAGGCGCCAGGTGTTCTGCCGGGTATCGGGGTCGCGAAACAGCGCCACCAGCGTGACAAATTGCGCGTCCTTGTCCATCGGCACATTCAGTTGCGCGCCCTCCTCCGGTTTCACCACCACCGAGCGCTTGTCCAGCAACGCACTCGCGAGCAAGCGCTCGTCATCGCCCAGCAAGCCTTCGTAAGTCGCCAGCGCCGCGGCCTTGTTGTCGCGCAATTGGTAAACCCGCACCAGGGTCGGCACCGACAAGGCACGCATGTCCGTGGCATCGGTGTTCAGCGCCGTGCGCGCGCTGAAATCCAAGTGCAGGGTTTTGACCTGCTTGTAGAAGATCGCCTTGGCGGTGGATGCCGTGCCATCCGCCACGGTTTGGGCCAACCCACAACCGCCCAGCGGTAGCGTGAATGCCGCTAGCATCATGAGATTAAAAACGGTACGCGACATGCTGTGTCTCCCTGTTGCGTGGGTTAATCGAAAGGCCTTGGTAGCGACCCAGGTTGATCGTCAGGGTGGCGTGCTCCGGCGCCCGCCAGGCGGCGCCTCCCAAGCCCAGCACGCCGGTCATGCCGAGCCGAATGGCCGCCTGCCCCAACACCGGCGCAGGTAGGCTGTGCAGCGGCAGCGACAAGCGCAGTTTCGCCGTGCAACGCCACCCCAGGTAAACGCGCAACAGCACTCGCAGGTCGCGCTGTAACTGACCGTCGGGGAGCCAGCCACGGGCTTCCTGCGCGTGCTCGGTATAGAGCGTCAGGCCGAGTTGGCTGTTGGCGTCGTGGCCGACACGGCCCAGCGGCGTGCCCTGGGACAAGCTCACCGGACGTTGCCGGGAAAGGCTGGCCGGCGCCGGCAGCGCAATGGTCTGCGGCCAATGTGGGGTCACCTGCACCTGGGTGTTGGGGGCGAGCAATGTGACCAATGCGGCGATGCCTTCAGCATTACGCGTGGGCAGGCGCATCACACTGAGCAAGGCCAGAAAGCGCGAGACCGGCGTGCCGACCTGTTGCGCGGTGCCGGGAATGCCCAGGCCGATCAAGCCCAGCAGGCACTGCGAGGTGGCATCGGTGCCGCCCGCTTCGAACGTCGCCGGGTAGGAGTATTTGCGCCAGATCCGGTAGAACTGGGTGAAGATCCGGTGATTGAAAATATCCAGGAAGGCTTCCAGCGCCGCATGCCCTTCCCGACGCTGCGCGATGTCGTCCAGATACACGGTCGGCATCGGCGAATCGACGCCGTACAACCCGAGCAAGCGGGTGCGTACCGTCGCCGCTCGCTCCGGGTGTGCTTCATCGATTTCAATCGACTTCAACTCGCCGGCCGGAAAGCCCATGCCCGGATCGGGCCGAAAGCGCACGGCGTCATCCGCAGGGTGCGCTGTACTGCCCAGGGGTGGGTGACCGGGCAAGGCCTGTTCCAGCAACTGGCAAAAACGCTGCAGATTGGCCTCGGCCACCTGCCCTTGCAAAGCGTCCAGCAAACCGCTGGCTTTCAGCCGGGAATACGCTGACTGTGATTCTCGTTCCATCGCAGGCACTTTCCAGTAGGTTGCAGGATCAGCGTGAGCTGGGTGTACAAATGAATGTCGGCATACAAGGCGAAGAAGCGATTGAGCATCTCGCCGAACAGGCTGATGTCGCCTTCCCCTGAAAAGCCATTGGCATCGAGGGTGATTTCGATATCCACCCCGCGTAGCAAAAAACCTTTCTCGAAACGCTGAACCACGTGATGACGGACCTCGACGATCGCCGCCAGACGACGACGGTTGAGCTCGCAACCCGTCCAGTCGTACAGGGCCAATGTGCCGCGCAACACTTCGGCGTTGTCGAGCATCGGCAGGAAGTTCGAGCCCAGGTGGCTCAGGACCCGCCAGTGAAAGCGGTCGCGGTTCGGTGGGTAGCATGGCAAGCTCGGCGCGCACAGGTTGCGCACGCGTAAACCGGTCTGGGTGGTTTGCACCAGCGTATCGAGCAAGGTGCTTTGCAGCGCCTTGCGCGGCAACTGGCCGTGGGTGCCGGTCAGGCGCAACGACAGGCTTTCGCTGTTGCGCAGGCGGTCCTTATCGAAGCCGTCACCGCCCAGGATCAGCCAGGTGTCATGCAAGCCATTGGCGGCGCGCTTGAGGCGCGTATGAAAGTAGCGCTCGGGAGCATCGTCGCGCAGCATGCCGCCCTTATGGCGAAAGCTGCTGAACGGCACGTAGTCATGGCGCACGGCGTTTTTTGACGAGGAGACCTGATCGACCGAATAAATTTCAGTATGACCGTCCTGCAAGCGCATTGGCCGTAGCAGGTAGTCGGTTTGTAACGGCGCCAGCGTCAGCGGGTCAGCCTCCAGCGCAAACAGATTGATCACCGGCACGGCATGCAGGCGAATGTGTTCGCTGCTCACACTGAGTTCCTTTGGCCATGCGTCACGCAGCACCACGTCCAGTTCGAACCAAGGCATATCGGCGCTGATGCTCAAATGTTCCAGACCACAGAGGGTTACGAACATGAATTTCTCGCGAAAGGTGAAGTACTCCAGCAGCAACTGATAACCGCTGAACGCACTGTCACCCTTGGGCCACAGCCGATCCTCGTCAGCAAACCCCTTGGGCGCAAAATGGCCGTCCAATACCTGGCGCTCGTGCTGCTCCGGCAGGCGCACGTACAACGCCTGGGTGTTCAGCGTCAGCGCATGGTGCAAGGCGCTGGCCAGCGGTGCATCGGCACTCAGGTAAAGCGGCAGGCGGCTCAGCTCGATCTGGCTCCAGTCCGTCAACGCACCGCAGGCAAAGCGCAGGCGCAACAGCGAGCGACCGTCCGGTTCGTAAGCCAGTCGCACCGACTCCAGGGCCAGCGGCTGCAACGTCAGGTCCTGAGTGGTGGTGTAACGACAACGGGTGCGTTGCGGACCAATGGGTTGGGATAACACCTCGAACCCCTTGCCGACCAACTCGCTACGTTTCATCTGCGCGAGCTCAGGGACAAGCTCGACAACCGACAGCGACGGAATGGTGCGCAAATAGTGAGGCCACAACAGGCTGACCAGCCCCTCGGTCAACTCCGGTAAATCATCGTCGAGCTTCTCGCGCAGGCGTCCCATCAAGAACGCAAAGCCTTCGAACAGGCGCTCCACATAGGGGTCTTGCGCGCCCGGTTTGTCCAGGTTGAGCTGCGCCGCCCGATCCGGGAACGCTTCGGCGAATTCCTTGCCGGCTTCGCGCAGGTAACGCATTTCGGCGTCGTAGTAGCGCAGGGTTAAATTGTCCATGCTCACAGATAGATTCCTGATGAATGAGGGTTAGCCGCAGAGCACGGCAGCGCGTACTGGGTCGATGGCGACCAACGCCGCCAACAGCGCTTCGGTGCGCCGGGCGAGCGTGGGTTTGTCTGCATCGGTGCGCTGCGCTTTCAGACGCAAGAGCTTGAGCAGCCGGGCCTTGACCTCGAAATTCAGCTCCGGCTCCCAGTCCGCCAGCGCGTGGCGCTGCGCGGTAGCGTCCAGTTCGGCCAATACGTGCATGGCCAAGTCGCCCTTACCGTATTGCTCGGCTACACGCGCCATCAGCAGGCGCAGCAACCAGCGTTGGCGCCCGGTCTGCACTCCCGGCCGGGCCGCCAGCCAACCGAGCGCCACGTCCACGCCATCTCTGTCGGCCTGGGCCACCGCCTCGTCCTCCAGCGACAAGATCTCGGCATCGCTCGTGGTCAACACCGCCTTCGGTGCCGGTAGCCATTGCTGCGTGCGGTTGCCACTGACGTGCTGGGTGATCCAATCGCGGGTGGTTTCGTCAGCGAAGGGCGTGCCGTCGTTCCAGTGCAACAGTTCCAGCCCCGGCAAGCGTTCGAGGAACATGCCCAAGTCACGCTTGATGATGTCCGCCCAGCCGTCTTGTGGCGCGGGTTGTTTGCTCAGCGCCTGGTACAAGTACCACTGCAAATCCAGCCAGAAGTGGTTCACGCTCTCGGCGTACATTCGTTCGACCTGATCGAGTAATTCAGTCCAGCGTTGTTGCAGGTAAAGGCGCTTGAGCTGCGCCCGATAATCACCTCGGGGTGATGCCAGCCGCGTATTGCCGCTGGCTTCCTCAGGCGGCACCTGGTGTACCGTGTCCCAACGCAAACTTTTCATCAGCCGATGAGCCGCCAGCCAGCCCTGGGGCTGCTCGCGTAGATAGCCCGCCAACGCCCTACCGCTGTCCAGCAAGTCGCGCCCAGACTTGATGGCCGTGGCGCTCGGCGCCGCCGTCTGCACATTCGTTTCGTGACTGGCGCTGTGCTGCGGCACGAGCGCATCAACCCCTCCGGACTGCGTCAATCGAGCGGACAACGCGCCGTACAGCGCACCGAGTGCCGGGCGCTGATCTTGCGGCCAGGCCTCAAGCCCACGCTCCAGCCAGGCCAGCGCCGCCGCCGTGCGCTCGGCTTCGCTGCGCACCACTTCGGGGTACAGCGACAGACTGTCCAGCACCTTGCCGCTGGCCAGCCATTCCAGCGCCATCTTGCGGCTATTGGGCCGCGACGGCAGCACATCGGCGGCGAAACGTTCCACCAACGCGGCGAGCAAACTGAGGCCATCAGCCAACCCGGCCTCCCCGTCCTTCTGCACGCGCGCCCACAGGTAATACGTAGCGACGCGCAGGTCTTTGCAGGTGTGGATCAGCAGCTGTTCTGCCAGTTGAACCACCCGCTCGGCATCCGCACCGGAGAGCTTGTTGACCTCCTCACGCATGCGTTGGAAGTCATCGTCATAGCCTGGGTCTTCGCCTACAGGCGAGTCTGCGCTGATCGGTTGAAGCCACATCTGCCAGCGCTCGGCTTGGCTGCGGGCCAAGGCCAAGGGGTCGCGCTCGCCCAGACAATGGGTGATCAAGGTGTACAGGCTCATTCAAAAACCCCGCTCTGCGCATACGGCACTTGCGCGGTGCCCTGGGTGAGGAAGATCCGTGGCGGCAACGTGAAGTTACGCAGCTTGAGCAAGGCCAGAGGCCCCGCGCCCAGTTCGGTGCGCAGGTTCCACGTCAGGTTCAAACCATCAGGGGCCTTGAGGACCATGCGGTAGCGGCTGTCGCCGTCGTCCAAGGGGGTGATTCGAGCTTTTTCCAGCAAGCGGATCAGGCCCCAAGTCCCCTGGTAATCACCGAACAGGCGCTCGCCGGTATGGATGCTGGTCCAGCTCAGGCTAGCGCCGGGATGATCACCGCGCCCAGGCCAATTGAAATGCTGCCAAAGCTCTTTCTGGTTGAAATACTGATGGTGCGCGCCATTGAGGATGAAGGTGGTTTGCACGACATCTCGCACCGGTTTGCCTTGAAGCTCGAAGCTCAAACCCATGCCGCCGTCGGTATAGATCACGTCGGCCAGATGGCTCAGTTGGTTAATCGCCGCCAGAAACTGCGGATTAATACGCAACCCTTGGCTATGGCGCGGGTCGACGACCCAGCGGCTGCCTTCCTTGCGCAGCACACCGCTCAGTTGGCTGCGTAAAAACTGCTCGATACGCCCAGAGTCGGCGCGAATCATCTGCCCCAGCATCGGCAGCGAGGAATCGCTGGCGGTTTGCGCGAACGGGTAGCGCCCAGCAAAAGCACTCTGCCAATCACGAACGATTGAGCGCTGCCACTGACTATTGAGCCCGGCAGCCGAGGGTTGCAACACCCGTTGCCACGCTTCATCTAAAGGCTGCACAAAAAGCGTATGGCCGACCCCATTCCACTCTGCTCCCAGGCTGGCCGCAATCAGGCCGCCGTAGGACTGCGTGTCAGTCAGGTCGACGCTCTTGCCCTGAAACACGGTTTGCGCCAAGGCCTGGGTCATTTCCTGCGGATCAGGCGCATTGCTGACTTGTTGTAATTTCAGGCGCAGCCTGGTGACGCGGGTCAGGAAGGCCTGCAGGCTCAACCGGTCATTATCGGCCTTGCCCTCGGGGTCTTTGCCGAGCAGGCTCAATAACGGCCCGAAAGTCGCATCCAGCGGACTGCGCGGCGCTTGTGCCAGTTGATCAATCATCGGCCCGTTATCCTTGGCGATCAGCTTTTGCGCGGACTGTATCAACGAGTCGGCCAGGGCCTGGTTGCGAGTACCGGCCTGCCCTTGATAGGCCAAAGTGTTCATCAGGGCAATCAGCGGCGATTGGCGCACATCAGTCATCAGGGTCAGTTGGTCGATCACATCGCCCAAGCTATTGCCTGGGTTCCAGCGCAGGCTGTTGAGAAAGTCCAGCCAGGCACTGGCGTAATCCTGGAAGTAACGCTCGGTAAGCCGCTCTCTGAGTTCATCCGGGGTCAGCTCGGCGGCGATATCGGTCTGGTTGTCGCTGAGCACCCAGTCGATTTCTTCGCGACGCGCGTCGGCGATCGCATCGATGGCTTGGCGCACCTGGCCCTCCCAGGCCTGGCGCGTGAACACGCCCGGTACACTGGCTTCGGTGTAGAACAGCGCCAGAACATCGGTTTCACCCACCATGTTTTGCACGCGTAGCTCTGGGTATTGATTGGCCGCTGTGTCGAGGACCTGCTGGTAAAGACTGGTTTCTGCATTGCGCTGGCCCAACAGCCCAAGCAGAACCTGTCGGGCCTGAGCAACCAGCCTCGGGTCAGCGTTGATAGCCCAGGCCGGGTGCGCCGCCAAGTGCTCGCCATAGAACTGCCACAGGTTAGGCGCCAGACTTTGCCAAAGTCCCGGCGATACACCGTCGCGCACCGGCTCGGCGTTGCGCAGGGCTTTGGTCAGGAAGGTGGCGTCGGCTTTTTGCGGGCGCGCCATCATCAGGTAAGCCTTCAGTTGCTCGTAGGCAGACTGGGCTCGCGCTGCCCGCTGCTCGCTGCCCGCAGGCAGACTGATCAACGCGTTTAGCTGTCGTCGCAAATTGGCCGCCGCCGGGTCACGGATCAGGCGGTTGTTGGCTTCGACGTAGCGTGGCCACACCGTTTCAAGCAGCGCTGGGGTTTGATTCAGGCCGAAGCGCTGGTACCACGGAGCGCCGTGTTCGGCGCGGTAATCCAGGCGTGCCAGTTCGCGCATCAGATCGTTGAGTGCGCTGAGTTGCTCGTCGCCTTGCGGGGATTGCTGGAGGGCCGACAGCGAAGCCTGAACCTGGGCGATCTGCGCACGGTTGCTGACAAACGACAGCAACAATCCCGCGCCCCATAACGTCGCCAAACCCAGCACCAGCGCATAGCCAACGCGCGGCACGCTCCAGCCCAGCCGGCGGCCACTGGCGTTATCGCCGAGTACGCCGTGCCACACCGGGGCAACCGACCATTCATGTTGTTGATCATGCGGCGAGCGCTGTACCGGCAGGCTGAACCACAACCCACGCAACGGCACACCCTGAGCAAAATCGCTGCCCAGGGGCGCCAGCGTATGACGCCAGCGGGCGATGCCCTCGCCCTTTAAATCCCGGGACAGGCGCAGCAGGAAATCATGCTTCATCACACCGTTCATCTGCGCCAAGCCTTCGCGCCGCAAAGGCTCCAGCAAGCGCGTCAGGGCGGTTTCCAATGCCGCCGCCGTGAAACGCTCGGGCAACCGGCAGCCCACCGGCTGCGCTTTGCGAGTGTCCTGCGCCCATGTACTGTCGCAGACCTGCCAGAGGTACAACGGCAACTGCCAGTGCAGGTCACGGGCAAGGCGCTGCACCTGGCGTACACCTTTGCCCATCGCGGCATCGTCGGCGGCCTGGGTTTTGTTCAGCGCCCAAACCACCCCGTCCAGCGCACGCCAGCGGCTCAGCCCACGCCAGTGCTTAGGGAATGATTGATCCAGCGCGGCCTGGGCACTGCCACCCCACAGCAGGACCGTGCCTTGGCCTTCGAGCCATTGCTGATCGGCCAGAGTTGGGGCGATGGCTTCGATTTCGGTGGGTTCGCCGATGACGAGAAGCAGGCGGGTTTTGCGGCGCCAGAAGACGCCGTAGTGCTTGCGCAGGCCTTGAATTATCTCTGCCAGGTCCGGCTGTCCATCGGGTTCGGCGGGAGGGGGCACTGGCAACAACCGGGAACCGAGCACTAACTTGCGGATGCCCTTTTGGACAATCTGCCAGGCCACCAGCGCCATGCCGAACAACAATGCCCACAGCAATATGCCCTTGAGCACGACATCCCGCATCACGGCACGGCTGAGAAGCCTGGGCTCCATCAACAACCACCAAATCGCGGCCCCCGCAGCGACAAGTACCGCCAGAATCACAGCGAGCAATAACGCCGTCTTCCCAGAGGATATTTTCGGAGATTCAACTATTTGAGTCATCGGGTTCCACAACTCCAAGGGCCAGGGTGTGATGAGGGTCGTTCGCCAACCAGGCGCAAGGCACCTGATGTAGCTCGGCGTACCAGGCAGCCAGGGTTTGTACGACCATGGCCTGTAGATGCTCCAGGGCGCCGAAGTTGGCGTCTTGCACGTGCTGCTTGGTGTTCCAGCCAGCGGCAGGCAGCTCAGGCACAGTTGGCTGAGCGAACGACACGCACACGTCAGTGGGGGCAGTTAGTTCGCGCTGTTGCAGAGCACGCTTAGCGACCGTAGAGAGTTGCTCGGTATCAGCCGAAAACCATTCGCCGCGAGAAAAACGCACAGCGCCTTCCGGGCGGAATAGCCAGAGCGCCGCCGCCTCTCCTGCCGGCAAAGGATTCTCCTGCTGGATAGTCGAGGATTGGCAACCGGCGCAGAGGACGCAGGCCGTTGCGGGAGCGCCCTGCAATTGGTCAATAACCGAATCCAGGGTACGAATACCCTCCCAAGGCTCTGGCTGTTCAGGCAGTTGAACCGGGGGAGAACACAGCGCCATTTGTTCGGCAAATGCTTGCCATGCCGACAGCGAACCCTGCCAGTAGCAACGTAGCGGCTGCACGGCTGAGTGTTCATCACGCTGTTGGTGCCACTGTAGCGCGAGCAAAATCGCTAAATTGCGCTCACGTTCGGCGACATCATTCCCAAACACCCGAACAAGATGAATCGCTCGCCCTTCAAGCGTTGCCTGCGGCGCGGGTGACTGGTGGTCTGAGCTGAATAGCAGTAGCCCCTGTTCCGGTGTGGTGCATGGCGCGGATACCAGCACGGACTCGACCAGCCCTACATGCTGCCGATGGTGCATCCACCACGCCTGGCTGACCTGTTCGGCTGCCTCGTGATAACTCTGTGCGTTATGCCGATTGAGGCGAAAGTACAAAACGCGCAACAGCAATGCCAACAACCAGACCAGTGATGCAAAGGCCACAGCGGTAACCGCCACATGCGGTTCAATGACCGATCGCAACACCACGCCCACACCGACCAAAACAACCAGCAAGGTCACTCCGCTGACCATCCAGCGCGAGTACACCGGGGCGGGAACCAAGGGATAAGCGGCAAACGCAGGCGCGGTATTCAATATGCCACCTGCGTGTCCGGCATTGAGCTGACCAGCGTGCATCCGCATTTACAGCGGTGGCCATGCAGCGCCGCCGGCCGGCCGTCGATGTGCAGCAGGTCGGTGCCTTCGGCGATCTCGGTGCGACCGTGCAGGTTGCAGCGCACGGCGTCGCCCTGACAGGCCATCGGCTTACCATGACACTCGTAATGCCCCTCCAGCACTTCGCCGCCAAATTCTTCCAACGTGTCTCCTTGACGAATCACCGGCTTCATCACCGCACCTCCCGATTAAGACCGCACATTACTTCGGACATGACTGAGGCTCCGGCAAGTGCAGCGGGGTTTTGATCGGGTATTCGGGGCTGCCATAGGCGTAGCAGGAGGTGGTGACCTGGAGTTCATCGCAGGGCAGGAAATGCACGGTTAGGCCGCAGACTTTTTGGCCGGTGTAGTCGGGGATGGGGACTAGTTTGCTGTGTTGGCGTTTTTGGGCATCGACTTTGTCTAGCCAAGCATCGTACTTAGCCTCATCAGCAAGGCCAGGGTTGTCATAGGAATAAGCCACTCCGGTTTGCCAATCAACACGTACAGTCATTCCAGGCTGCCAGCGCGACGGGGCGACGTAACAGCAACCTCCCCCGCCACCTTGGTACGGCCCAACAATGTCGATACCCGAGCGACCGTCGACACTGAAGTGGTTAATGGCCCAGTGAGTGTGATTAATAGCTTCAAGGGTGCTGGCCTGAGCGCTTTGCACAAGCACAGCCCCAACCAGACCGCATAAGGCAGCCACCAGCCCTCGATACAAAATAGGATTGGACATGAGTTTGACTCCTGGAGCAGAGCATCGAAAGACGGGGTCAGACCGGCGCATTGCTCACCTCGCTGACCTTGGCGTAATAAGCGTTCCAGTGTGCCTCGATGGCCTGCTGAGCCTCGGCCATACGTTGTGCATCCATGACGGGTAATTGAACGGCAACGGAAGGTCCCAAGCTTGGCAAAGGCGTGCGCCCGGCGAGCATCGTCGCTTTCACTTCAGGATTAAGCGCAAGCTCTCTTCTGCTGGCTTCGCCGAAAAACACCATGCGCTCACGGAAGTAGCTGCCCATCCACTCGCGCCCCATTGAATAAAGAAACCAGGCGCGGGAATCGTGGACCTGATCATCCAACAGCGCTCGCAACAGCCCCGCAGGCTGCGAGGCGTTGCTGGTTTCGTCTACCGGGCCCCGGGTATTTTCGTTTGGATGATTGTGCTGACCGGCTGGCGGCGGAAACAGCTGACTTACCCTGGCCCGCCCCGCCGCTTTCATCTGACGGCACTCGACGCGTGCGTCAGCGGTGATGATGCGCAACACCGCCACGGGCGGAGCGTTAGCCGGTAATACCCGACTCAGGTTGGAGGCTAGGTGATCGGGGTCGCGGTAGGCGGCACCAAACTCCTCGGCGGCTTCGCGCAGTTGGGTTTGCCCCATGTCCGCGTCGAAATCCTTAACGCCGGGCTCCGGTGTTTTTGGCTGCGCTCGACCACTGCGTTCAAGGGCGAGTTGCACCTTGCGCTTTGATTTAATCGTTGCCTGTTTCTCGTCACGGTCCGACTCCGCTTTTTTACGTACTGCCGGGTCGGCTTCGGTATCGCTAGCCTCAAGGTAGAACGATTTCTGCTTCAGGCTGGCGAAGGCATAGCGGTCGATGCGCCAAGCAGTGATCCAGCCCAACTGGGTGCGTGCGGCCTGTTCCAGTGTGGTGGTGGTCGCGAGGGGCTGGTAGTGTTCAATTTTTTCGATGGGCAGAGGGTGGGAAACATGGGGCAGGCCCAGGGTCATCTGGCGCCAGGCGTTGAAGCGGTTGACCAGAGCCGGCGCAACAGCAAATGCTCTTTCCACATCAGTTTCCATTGCACGCCATAACTCATGGCGCAACCCTATTGGCAGGGAACCTGGAGGTACCTTTAACGGTGCACCATGAACGAAAGCGTCAGCATATAAGTCGTGCAACGCGATCTGTGACAGCAGCAGACGGTCATCCCTGCCGGTGGCCTTCCCCTGATCCCCAGGCGGATAACCTCCACCCAAGTCCGAGTGCACCCCCGGATAGATCACTTCCACACTGTTCACCGGATAACTACCACTCTCGCGGCGAATCGACTCCAGCGGAAAACACAGACGCTGCTCAAAACTCGCCGCAAGATGCAGGCAACGCTTGACCAGGCCACCACCGGGAAGCTCCTGATTACCATCGGCCCAGGCCATATGCCCATCTGCTCCTGGCATAATATCGGCAATGCCCACCGAGGCCACGGTGTCCAGTAACCCCAGGTACTCCACACTCAGCGGGACTTCCAGATCGTCCAGTTTAAGGAACGGTCGGTAACGCATCAGCTCATTCAACCAACTGACAAAGGCCCGCGCCGCCGACGCGCCACGGGAAAAGCCAAAAACATACAACTTGATGCCCAACAGTTTCGACGAGCCGGGGTTTGGCTGTGCCAGCGCCAGGTGCAACGGCTTTTCAATCGCCTTGAGCTGCTTGCTGAACACTGCGGCACGGTTGGCTTGGCCGTTGATAAACTCCAGCCCGGGAAGCGTTCCCATGGCAGCTACCGACGCCTTCAGGCTCGCGTTGTCCAGCCGAGGCAAACCCAGCGTGCGCCGCAGGGCATCGATTAGCATCAGCAGTCCCCAGTTGATCCGTTCTTCGCCGAACCAGGCGCCCGCCAGCCCGACAGCGGTGAAATCCAGGTCGCCCACCTCCGCAAACGGCGTGCCGACGCCGGGCATGTAGTACTTGAAGTACTGGCCATTGCCGGTGCCTGCCGCATCGGTCAACCGCTGGGCCTCGTCGCGGTGCCCGGTACCACCGGCATACCCGTCCCCGATGGTGGCGCGAAACAGCCGGGCGATATTGGTTGGGTGCGGCTTAGTGGCTATGTACAAGTCATCATTCAGATTGTTGCCGGTGCCGTCGAAGAACAGGCTGATGTGCACCGTCTTGCAGCACGGTGGCGTCACCCGATAACCGGCCGCCAAACACAGGGCATCCTGGTAGCCGCGTTCCTGCTCGCACTGACGCAGAATATTTTGTTGGACCTGTTCGACGCGGCTTGGCAAACGGCCTCCCGCCGGGAACGCTGGAGGGACCCAGACACTGGCATGTTTCACTTCGGACATGACTGAGGCTCCGGCAAGTGCAGCGGGGTTTTGATCGGGTATTCGGGGCTGCCATAGGCGTAGCAGGAGGTCGTGACCTGGAGTTCATCACAGGGCAGGAAGTGCACGGTGAGGCCGCAGACTTTTTGGCCGGTGTAGTCCGGGACCGGGACTACTTTGCTGAGCTTTCGCGTTAGTGCATCATTTTTTTTGACCCACGCCAGATATTTGGGTCGATCGGCAAAACCGGGGAAATCGTCGGGATAAGCCACACCGGTCTCCCAATCAACACGCACCGTCATTCCCGGCTGCCAGCGCGACGGAGCGACGTAACAGCAACCTCCCCCGCCCCCCTGATACGGACCGATGATGTCGATACCCGATCGACCGTCGACACTAAAGCGATTGATCGCCCAGTGGGTGTGGTTAATGGCTTCAAGGGTGCTGGCCAGGGCGCTTTGCGCGAGCAATGCGCCAACAAGGGCTCCGAGCAGGGCGAGGCGATACCTGCCGTCCGTGGGTCTGGGCATAACGTTCATTTCCTGTCTTCGCTGGTGTGGGTCGCGCAGGCGTTACGTAACCTGTCGAGGGTGTGGGCTTCACGTTGGGAATTGAGTAACAACCCGGCCTGGGTGGCATCGAGCATTGCCGCGTAGCACGCCTGAAAGCGCTGTTCGGCACGCCACTCGGATGGCAACGCATCGGCAAGACTCACCATCGCCACCGTGGCATCACTTGCGCAGCTAAGCGTTTCCAGTTGGCTGTCGCTCAGTTCGATAGGGGTGAAATCCTCCGGCAACTCGGGCGTATCGGCCGTACCCGCAAGCCGTTTGGGAGAGCCGTCGCGATCCAGCCAGCTCCAGAAAACCGCGGGGCGTAACAACGGTTGCTGTTGCTGGGGTTCAAGCACATGGCTAAACAGCAACGGGAACAGCCGCGGGTCGTAATAACGCAACAACCCCAGGTACCCGCCGTTGCGCACTTCCAGGCACCGACCGAGGTGTTCAGCCAAAGCCTGGAAGGGCCAGAGCGACCCCAGCACCAACAATTGCGAGCGGCCATTCAGCGCTTGCACGAGGCCAACCAGCCACTGGCGTTGCAGGGGCTGCGCCAAATCGACACGGACCAGCAACGGTGCCAATTCGTCGGCACCCGCCTCCGGCAACCCGGTGAATAGTGAATACCAAGGCAGTGCGGGCTCGACGCTGAGAACACTGGGCAGTAATGGGGAGTCGCTGCCGGCCTGATCAATGATGATATCCAGGCACGTAACGGAGACTTGTGAGCAGGAAACTTCCAGCAGTTCTATCCAGGTATTGCGAGGAACAGCGCTCATGCTTGTGCGCCCCTGGGTACGAAGCCCTGGGCCGCGGCCTGCGCCTTTTTCAGGCACTCCTTGCACGCCGAGCTGGGCAATTGAGGTAACGGGAATTCTTCACTGGTTCCTGGATTCAGCCGATGCTTGCCCTTAATGCTGATCAACCCCGGACCATGAATCTGGATCTCGCCTTGGGGTGTGATGCGGATATAGCCGCCTCCACACCCCAGGGTGATGCCATTCTTCGCCGTCAGTTGCAGATGCCCCTGTACGGTCTGCAGGGTGATGTCTTGCTGGGCAATCAGCTTCATCACGTCGCCGTGAGATTCGATTTCCAGCGGCCCCTTGCCGGACACCAGGCGCATGCCTTCCTGCTGGGCAAGCAGGGAAATGGCCTGATTCGCGTGGACAGACAGCCGTTGAGCGGCGGCCAGGTTGATCTCGTCGTTGCTTTGCACGTACATCGCGTTGCCGCTTTTGAGCAGCAAGCTTTCAGGGGTTACCGCACCAATGCCCTTGGGCGCACTGAGTAGGATGGCCGAGGCGTTCAGGTCTTTGGCGTTGTCCTGGAACTGTTGCAGCCCATCGATGGCTGGCTTGCGGCTGTGGTGAGACTGGGCGATTGCCTGCCAATCCGCGATTTGTTGTTTGGCTCCCGCGACCAGATCGGTCGCGGGCGCCATGGTGAGCACATCACCAGAGGCCTTGGCCTGTGTATCCGTACTGATGAACAACCCTTTGCCTGCGCGAATGCTTCCCCAAGCATCTGTACGCAGCTCAAATCCTTCGCCGCGCTTTTTACGCTTGGCATCCACCAGATGCCCCAGGCTGAGCTGGCTCTTACCGCTGTGCTCAGTACTGACCTTGATATGCTCCTGCCCCCGCGTGTCATCCATGCGCAGCTTGTTATTCGCCGGCGTGCGCAGCACGTTGCGTTTGTAATTGCGCAAAGTCACATGATCGACGTGCTGGCTGTCGTGCAGCGCGTGGGCGATGTAGGGCCGATCGGGGTCGCCCTGTTCGAAGGCGATGGCGACTTCGGTGCCGGGGATCAACGGCAGGTGCAGGCCGTGGGTATCCCCGGCGTAGGGTCGGGCCAGGCGTAGCCAGAGGCTTTCTTCGCCGGGTTTCCAGGCGTCGCGGTCGAACAGGAAATTGACCTTGTAGCGCCCTTCGATGTCGATGTGCCCGTAGGGGTCATGCGCCTGCGGGCTGGTGACGCGGGCCGGGACGGTGCCGGCGATTTGCGGTTTGTCTTGCAGCTCCGGGCGAAAGCACACCGTTTCCGAGTAGGGAATGGCCTCAAACGTCACTTCGTAACTGGCGTCGCGAGCGGCGCGGCTGATCAGTTGGGTGATCACCGCACCTGGCGCGAAAGCCTGTGGGGCGCCGCCAGAGATTTTAAGTACCTGCCCTGGAGCAAGGGTTGCGCTGCTGCTGACGCCGCTGAGTTGCGTTTGGCCGTTGAGGTAACGCTCGTGGCGCAGGCGCGCGTAAAAATAACCGCTTTCACTTTGCAGGTCTTCGTCATGGGCATAGCGGTCGCCAATGACGGTGTAGGGTTCGGCGTAGTGATAAGCCTCGCCATAGGTGCCGTTGGCGCCGCGAGTTTGGTCGATGTCACCGTTCAGGTGAGCATTGGCCACGCGGTGATGGTAGGTGCGGATATTGACGTGCTGTTCCACCACGTGGTGGCTCGATTGCAGGGCCCACACACCGTCCTGGCCACTGCTGCTGAGCCCGGATTGCGGGCGGTAGGCCAACGCCACGTCAAACTGGTAGTGACGCTGGTCATCGTGAAATTCCACCACATCGATATTCAGGCGTTCGTCGCTGGTGAAGCGGTACCAGATGCCGACGTCGGCCAGCAGGCGCGAGATGAAGGCCAGATCGCTTTCGCCATACTGCATGACCTGTTCGCGTTTGGGGTATTCACGCACCAGGCTGAAAAGGAAGTCCTGGCCTTCAAAATCGTGGCGACTGCGCAGGATACTTTCGACGATCTGCGGCACCGATTGATGCTGGTAGATGCGAAATTGTCGGCCTTGGCCAAGTAGAGCCAGGTGCGGTTGCAGGGTGATTTCGTAGCGGGCTTCATCAGCGGAGCCGGACAGGCGTTTGAAACCGCTGACTACACCGTGCAGGGTACGCAGCGGTTTGATCTCGGGCGCGCTGAAGCCCAAGGCGGGTGGTTTTTGCGGTGGGGCGTGCAGGCTGAAACGGGCGGCCTGGCCGAGTAGGGTTTCGGCGGCGAGGTCACGTTCGGTGCTGGTGAACTCTATGCGATAGGTGAAGGGTTGGCTCAGGCCCTCTTTGCCCTCAAAGGCCAGGACGTCAAGCAGCGCATCAACGTCGCGCACGCTGAGTGTGTGCCGGCTGTGATCGTAGAAGCTGCGCAGTTGGTTGAGCATGTTCAGGCCTCCATCGCAACAGGCGGAACAGCGTCTTGGGCGTCGATAAAATGCAGGACAATCCCTTCCTCAATGCTGTAGCCCAAGGTCACGCCAAAAGTTTTCTGCCGGGCGGCTTGGCGTTGCAGCAACTGCTGACTGAGGACCGGCAGAATCTGCTGGTTGAGCAGGCTGTCGATGTTGCGCGCGCCTGTGTCGGGCAGCAGGCACGCCGCAACCAGCGCCTCGTTGAGGGCAGTGTCGACCTGACAATCCAATCCGTAATGACGCTGCAAGCGCTTGGCAACGTGGGCGAGTTTTATGGCGACGATACGTTGGAGCGCGTCGGCTTGAAGCGGGCGGTAAATCAGGGTTTGGAAACGAGCCAATAAGGCTGGCTGGAAGTGTTCGCGCAGGATCGGGCGCAGCAACGCGTGCAAGGTGCTGTCGGATGCGTCGGGGAACTCTTGCAGGCAAGTTTGAAGTTCATCGCTGCCAAGGTTGGAAGTCATGAGGATGACGGTGTTGCGAAAGTCGATTTCCCGACCTTCGCCATCGCGCATACAGCCCCGATCAAAGACCTGGTAAAAAATATTGAGAACGTCGCGGTGCGCCTTCTCGACTTCATCGAGCAGCACCACGCTGTAGGGGCGTTGACGCACGGCTTCGGTGAGCACGCCGCCCTGACCGTAACCGACGTAGCCGGGAGGTGAGCCTTTGAGCTGGCTGACGGTATGGGCTTCCTGATATTCCGAGAGGTTAATGGTGATCAGCGATTTTTCGCCACCGAACAGCTTGTCGGCCAGGGCCAGCGCCGTTTCGGTTTTGCCGACGCCGCTAGTGCCGACCAGCAAAAATACGCCCAGCGGGGCTTTTTCATCTGTCAGGCCGGTCCTAGCTGCGCGTAGGCGTTGGGCCAAAGCGCTGAGCGCAGGGTCCTGGCCGATCACTTGCTCACCCAGTTGGTATTCCAGCTCAAGCAGGTTGGCTTGTTCGTCCTTGAGTAAGCTGCCCAGCGGTACGCCGGTCCAGTCAGCGATGACTTCGGCCACACTGCGCGCATCGACGTCGAGGGACAGCAGTGGCTGGTTGCCCTGGGCGTTGCTCAGTTGTTGTTGCAATTGCAGGCAGACGGCCCTTTGTGCGGGTTCCGCCTGACGGGCATCGCGCAATTGCTGGGTAAGCTCGAGTTCGTTGCGGTATTGCGCCTCAAGCCCGACTAGCTGGCGGTGCAACTCGGCGTGCTGCGCGTCGATGATCGCCAGGCGCTCGCTGGCGGGGCTGCCGCTCAGTTGCTGGTCTTCTTCCAGGGCCTGGCGTTCCAGCTCCAGGGCCGTCTGCTGGGCCTTAAGGCGCACCAGCGCTTGCGGCTCGCAGTCCAAGCTCATGCGTGCCCGTGCACTGGCGGTGTCGAGCAGGTCGATGGCTTTGTCGGGGAGTTCGCGGCCGGTCAGGTAGCGCCGTGAAAGCGTCACCGCTGCTTGTACCGCCGCGTCCTGGATGTGTACGCCGTGATGGCTGGCGTAGCGCGCCTTGAGGCCGCGCAGCATCAGGCAGGCGTTGGCGTCGTCCGGCTCGTCGACCTTGACCATCTGGAAGCGTCGTTCCAAGGCGGCATCGCGTTCAAAATACTGTTTGTATTCACCCCAAGTCGTGGCGGCGACCGTGCGCAACTCGCCACGCGCCAGGGCCGGCTTGAGCAAGTTGGCGGCGTCCGCACCACCCGCCTGGTTACCAGCGCCAATCAGAGTATGGGCTTCATCGATAAACAGCAGCACCGGGTGCGGCGACAGTTGCACGGCCTCGATGACGTTTTTCAGGCGTTGTTCGAATTCGCCTTTGACCCCGGCGCCCGCTTGCAACAAACCCAGGTCAAGGGTGCGTAAGGCGACCTGCTTGAGGCTGTCGGGGACATTGCCCTCTACGATGCGTAACGCAAGACCTTCAACCAAAGCGGTTTTGCCTACACCGGGCTCCCCCACCAAAATCGGGTTGTTCTTGCGCCGACGGCTGAGAATATCGATCACCTGACGGATCTCATCTTCACGGCCAAACACCGGGTCGATCTGTCCCGCCCGGGCCTTGGCAGTAAGGTCGTGGGTGAATTTGTCCAAGATGACTTTCAGGGCATCCGGTTCATCGGTGCCGGATAAAGCGGGCAGCTCGGAGTGGTCCCGTGCCGCTTCTTGCTGCGCTTGCGCACGTTCTTCGGAGTGCTGGTCGAGCAACACCAATAACCGCTGTAACTGGGCATCGCTGATACTAAGCAGCGGCCAAGTGGCGTCGCACACCAGCAGGCTCGGAGTCTCCAGCAGCGCACCGAGCAAATGGGCCGAGCGCAGGGTCTCGTTATTGCCATCCAGGGATGCCAGCAGCCAAGCATTCTTGATCAGTTGTTGCAGCTTGCCGCACAGCTGTGGCTTGTTTTGCACGCTGCGCGGCAGGGTGTCGAGGTGGTCGATCAGGCCGCGCCAGAGTGCATCCATATCCCATTCGTAGCGGCGGGCGATAAGGGTCAGGTCGCCCTCGCCTTGCTCCAGCAACTTGAGCAGCCAGTGTTCGATGGTGACCTGCGCGTGGGCACGGCTTTGGCACAACGTAGCCGCTGCACTCAACGCCTGGGTGCAATAAGGGTTGAGACGGCGAAGCAAGCGCGTGGAATGTTGGGCCATACGTTTACATCCTTGTTCGGTGATGGTGGTGTGTCATCGATAACGCCAGCCGCGGGTTTGAAACTCGATGTGTTTGGCTGAACGCCCGCGAACGGACGCTCAACCCAGCACACCGGGAGCCAGCAGGCAAAGGCCCACCTGCTGCTCCATGCGTATCAAGCGCTTTGGCGTTCATTCCATGAATCGGAGTGGATGATGTTGCCGTCCTTGTAGGTCCAGGTGACCTTTTCGTAACGTAACTCCACCTGCTCGAGGTGGTTGTGCTTCTCTTTGCTCGGGTCTTTGACGTCGTGCATTTTCGGCGCGACTTTCACGACTTTGACGTCTTCGAGTTTGGTGATGAAGTACTCGACCTCCTGCCCCGCATCGTCGATGCGGTACCACTTGAACTCAGCACTCTTGAGCGTTTGCCCGGTGGTGACCGCCTTGTAGAGATAGGGGCTGGACGCATCGATTTCCTTGGAAAACAGAAACGGGGTGTGAACCCGCGTACCGGTCAATTTCCCGGTGTTATTGTCGGTGGGGATGTACAGACTGTGATCCTGGGCAACCACCTCGATGCTGCCCTCGCGTTGTTGCACGTTCACCGAACCCTTGATATTTGCGCCGCCGTCGTCTTGCAGCCAGAGGTAAACGGGAATTGCCATGTGAAGCTCCTTTTTCTCGTAGATTTAAATGTCGCGGAATGCGACCGGGGGTTGCCTGTCCGGGTGTGCGACGGGAAGCACGCAGGCCCCCGCCTCAGGCACCAGACGGATATCAACGCGGCGGTTGGCTGCACGCCCCGCCTCGGTGTCGTTGCCGGCAATCGGCTGGCTGGCGCCGAAGCCCTGCACGGCAAAGCAGCTGTCGGGAATGCCGCCCATGCGCTGCATCCAGTCATGCACGGCAGCGGCGCGAGCGCGGGACAGTCGAAGGTTGTTCTCGGGGTCGCCAGTGGCATCGGTATGCCCCGAGATAACGATCAGCCAGCCGGGCTTGGCCTTGATATCGACCAGCGCATTGATCAGGGTCTTGGCAGAATCCGGCTTAAGCAGGGCACTGCCGCTGGCGAACAGCGACAGGCTGTCCAGCCGCACCGGGCGGGCAGCCCGCGCCGGCGATGCGGCCGGAGGCGGTTCAACGTGAGCGGCCAGCACCGCCTGCAGCACTGCGCGCATGCGTTCGCCGCGATACAGGCCCAAGCCGAATGCCAGGGGCGCACCGTGCCGGTAGTACGCGTCCAGACGTTGGCCGTCCTGGCGCAGCACGGTCACGGCATTTTCACGCCAAAGAAACTCGCGCTGGTTACGCTGGGTCGGTTGCGGGATAGCCGAATAACGTCGCAGGTCATCACTGACTTGGCGTAGCAACAGGGCGTTCTGCCACGCCGAACTGGCGAGTGCGACAACACCCGCAACGGCGAACAACCACAGCGCAACAACACTCGCACGTTGCACCGGGGAACGCAGCGGGCCGAGCGGCAGCAGGTTGAGCAAAGGGTCCGGGAACGGCAACACCGCATCCGTCACGGCCTCTCTGTGATCCGCCAGCGCCACTTTGCTGCGCAACCATTGCTGCCACAGGTTCCCCTTCACGGCATGCGGCAATGCCGGCACCCACGTGACTGCGCAGGTCGCCGCCAGACCCGAAGCGTTGCGAGTGACAAGGTGCGGCAATACCGCTTCGTGAAGCCAGGCCACAGTGCTGTTCAACTGAACGCTTGCGTGCATCCGCGCAGCCTGCCTGGGTGAGTCAGCGGGTTGCTGTTGCCAGTCATCCAGGCTGACGCAAGCACCCGCATCACACACACGGACCTCGGCCTGCCCGTTGCCCCAACAGAACCAAGGCGCCTCGCCCTGCAAGGTTTGCAGGTAGCTCACCAGCAACAGCGGCAGCGCAACGCCGCGCTTGCGGACCAAGGCCACCTGATGACTGAAGGCGCGCACCTGACCGGCGAGTACGGCCCCATCACTGTGCGCGCAGGGACTGACGCTGAACATCACGCCCAGTTGCCCGGCCCATCCCGGACGCACGGCCAGAACCTGATCAGTGACGACCAGCAGTTGCTCCAGGCTCGGTACGCGCACGTAGCACCCTTGCTCGGTCACGCGCAGGGCCAACTGGTCGGCGGCAACCCTGCCGAACAGCCCATCCAGGCCATCACCGCAGACCAGCACCACCGGGTGACGAAACCCCGCAGCAGGCAGCACCCTGCCCTTGGCCAACCTCAGCGACCCACGCTGCCGCTCGACGCGCAGACGCAGTGATACCCAGGCCCACGCCACACAGCACACCGCGATCAACCCGCCGAGTACACGCACCCACAGCGCGAGCGGAATGATGAGCAGCAACGCGAGCACGAGGACACCTGCCCACAGGTAAAGGATGCGATGCAGATTGAAGGTCATCTGGCACTCACCCCTGATCAGGCAAGAGCGAGGCAATCGCATCGCTCAACAGATGATCCAATCCGCACCACGTCGCAACGAGCAACAGGGCCACTGTCAGCAGATGAATCAAAGGTGAACGCAGCCAACCAAAACCCGCGCTCAGTTCGCCACCGCCCACCTGCGTCGGCACGTGCTGACTGACCTTGAACGGCGCCACCTGTGCGTCGAGAGCCACCCGTAATTGCTCGCGTTCGGGGTCGCTTAAATCACGATAGCGCCCGCGAAAACCCAACATCAATACGCGCTGAAATACCGTCAGCACATGCCGGTCAGGCGCGGGCTCGCTCAACACGTCACGCATGGCCTCGTACAGGAACTCACCGGCCTGATGACGATTGAAAAACTTGGCCTGCAACGGTGCGCTGGCCCAATCGGCACGGGCATCGGCGTCAGCGCAGGTCAGCACCGCTTCGTCGAGCAGCGCGCATTGAGCATGACTGATGTGGTCGATACTGCGCGGACTCAGGCCCGCCAGCTCAAGGCGCTGCCGAGTCTGCTCAACCTGCTCGACACAAAGTTCGCCCAGCTCCCGGCCAGGCTGCACCGAGGCGCCCTGGCGCAACTCAACCACCAACAGGTAGGTGTCCTGTAACAGCGCGTCAATATCCACCGCCGCTGCGGTTTGTGCGTTGGAAGGCGTCGGTTTCATGAGCGCAGCACCGCAAACAGTTCCAGCTTGACGTCGACCAAGCTGCTTGGAACGTAGAAAGCGCAGACCCCTTCGTCCAGCACCGCCTGCCCCTTGGAATGACCCAGATCCAGCGCGAAGTATTGATTTTCCAGACGCAATGGAATCGCCGCCGGCACATGGCTGAGGGACTGCAACGGCACCCCGTCGAGTGCCGCGTTGATCAGATAATCGACATCATCCGGCGTACCGATCTTGCACAGGCGCGGGAACTGCTCCTGCACCTGCGCCGCTGGCAGCCGGCTGCGCACCGACAGATAGAAATCGGCCCCCTCACGCTCGCGCAAGCGCGGGTCATTCAGCGTGACCTGCCAACGATTAACCCCCTGCACCTCCAGCACCAGAGCAACGACCCGCGACGGTAGACTGGCCTCCAACAACAGCGACAGGGTGTGCATCAGCGGCGGGAAAACCGCCTCCAACGACGTGTGCCGGTATGCGGGGATCTTGTCTACATCGTGTTCCAGCGAAAACGTGAGCAGGCTGCCGGCCAGCTTGATCAACTGCTGGTAGACCTGCTCGGGATGGCGTGCGGGGAACTCCAGAAGATCGGCCAATACCGGCTGATAGGTATTCAAGGCATTGAGCAGCCAGAACAGCGACACGTCGGCAACGGCAAAGTCGGCCATGCGCTGGTTGCTTTCCCGCCGCATCCCCATGAGCCTTTGCCGCTTGGCGGACAACTGCGTCAACAGGTTGTCCAACTGGTTCAGCAGCCCCGGGTGCGCGGCGAAACTCAGCAACGGCGGCACATAGGCCGGGTCGAGGCTCCAGGCTCCCTGCCCATCGCGCACCAGGCGTGCGACCGGGCACGTCATGTAATCCGCATTGTCATCACGCTGCAGGCGCAGGCTCAGTGCATGTTCCAGCACGCCAATCGACTGCACCTCATCGGCGTAAATGTCTTGTACTTCACGCCAAGACTGGCAATAGCGCATCGGTCGATCGGCCCGGCCGCCCTCGAACAGGCAGTTGTTGCCATTGGCCTGCTCCAGGGGCAAGGCCACGTGCAATAGCACTGCCTGATCGTCGTCAGCCAGCAACTGCGCCAGCTCCAAGGCGGCAGGCAGGCGGTCCACCTGCTCAGTGTCGATCCACGTGCCATCAGGCATGCGCACACGCAGTTGAGTCGCTTTGAGCTTACCCAGCCGCAATGCGTCCAGGTCGAACCCCACCGCCTGGACACCCCAAGGGTGTGCCAGGGCCAGGTGCGCGAGCTGTTCGTTGGTCCAAGCCTCCCAGCGTGCCTGTTGCTGGAATTGCTGCGGCGACAGCAACGCCCCGGCGGCCCACAGAGGGCGATCGATATTCATGGCATCGTTTCCCTACGACTGAATCAGGCTTTGGCCTTGGGCATCTGCGAAACCAGCGACAAGTTCACGTCCATACCCTCGACCTGAAAGTGCGGCACGGCGTACAACTTGACGCGGAAGAAACCGGGGTTGTCCTCGATGTCTTCCACCGTGACCTTTGCATCCCGCAGCGGGTGTGAGGCCTGCAAGTCATCGCCCGGATCAGTCATCTCGGTGACCAGCCCGCCGATCCACTTGTTCAGTTCCAGCTCAAGCAAACGCCGGTCCTTGGTGGTACCAATGTTTTCGCGCTGGATCAGCTTCAGATAGTGAGCAATGCGTGAGAGCAGAAAAATGTAAGGCAGGCGCGCGTTTATTCGACTGTTCGCCGTGGCATCGGCCGTGTCGTACAGCGCCGGCTTTTGCGCGGAATTGGCCGAGAAGAAACACGCATAGTCGCGGTTCTTGTAGTACGAAAGCGGAATGAACCCGAGGTTGGCGAACTCGAACTCACGGGTTTCCGGAATCATCACTTCGGAAGGGATCTTGACCTGATTGCCGGTGCCAAGGTCATACAAATGGATAGGTAGTTCAGTCACCGCACCACCCGATTGCGGCCCACGAATCTGCACGCACCAACCGTTGGTGATGAAGCTCTTGACCATGTTCGCGGCAAAGGCAAACGATGCGTTGGTCCACAGGTACTTGTTGTGATCCGGCCCTTTGACACTCTCGATGTAATTGAAACTGCGCACGGGAACGGTGTCGGGGCCATAGGGCAAGCGCCCCAGGACACGTGGCATGGTCAGGCCGATGTAACGCGCATCATCACTGTCACGGAATGACTTCCACTTGATGTATTCGGCACGATCAAAGTAGTTGCCGATGTCTTTGATCGCGGCCACCTCCTCCATGGTCTCTTTGCCGAAGAAGGCTGGGCCGACGGCCCCCACAAACGGCATGTGCGCGGCGGCGGCCACTTTGGAAATATTGCGCAGCAGCGCGATGTCCTGAGGCCTACGATCGAATTCGTAGTTTGAGATAGCCGCCGCAATCGGCTCGCCACCCGGGGTGTCGTACTCCTGCGTGTAGGTATGCAGGTACAAGCCACTCTGGGCAATTTCTGGCGCGTCCTCGAAGTCTTGTACCAGGTGGTCCTTGCTGACATCCAATAGTTCTATACGAACGTTCTGACGGAAATCCGTCTGATCAATCAGCGATTTCACACCGCGCCAGGTTGACTCGACGCGCTGGAAGTCCGGGTGGTGCATGACCGCATCGAGCTGACGGCCAATCTGCCTGTCCAGCGAAGCGATATGTTCATCCAGCAGGACTTTATCCAAACGCTCGATTTTTTGCGGCGTTTGCTTAAGCAAGTTTAAAAACACACTAACCGCCGCCGTCACCCGCTCATCGACGGACACTTCAGACAGCGCGTCCGAGCTCTGAAAGATATCAATGCCTGCCAACTCAGAAACAGGACTTAAATTGATTTTATTAAACAGCGCAGCATAAACACCACTAGCTTCTTCAGACAACACTGTGGCGCCGCGCGATTGCACGCTGGAATCTTCTAAAGACATGATTTAACTTCCCCTTTAAACTACCGCTATGAATTAACGTTCTTCTTCAGGCGCCAAGGCAGCCAACTCAGCGCGCAATTCATCACTGAGCGCGTCATCCTTGAGGATGCGTTCCAATTCATGGCGGAAGGTCACGTTATCCAGCAGGTTCGATTTGAGATCACGCAACAGGTTGCGCATCGCCAATAAGGCGAGCAATTGTGGAATCTGCCGTGCTACCTGTTCGGGCTCGAAGTCCTTCATGCGCCGGAAACTCAGTTCGACAGCGGTATCGGACGCATCGTCGTCCAAGGTGTTGTTGACAGCAAGCTTCAGACCCGGCGAGAACTCGCCCAGGACGCTGTCAAAGTTGTTTTTATTGATATCAACCTTGCCGCGCTCGGAGAGCGGACGCTGCTCCTTGCCGTTACTGTAGTCACCCATCACCATCAGTTTCAAAGGCAACTCAACCTTTTTCTGCGCACCGCCGGTATGCAGGTCGAGCTTGATATTAACCCGGGCTTTTGGCACTTCATTTTGAAAGCTGCTTAGCGTCATCGCTTCATTCCGTGAGTTTTCCAACAGCGCTGATCAGCCATTAGATAAAAACAAGGCGAGAACTTAATAAAGTTAAATTCCCACTCTGGAACACCAACGTGCTACATGGCACACGGCGTCCCCTTGCTCACTAGAATGAAGTATCACCGCAAGAATTTACCACCCCCCGAATCACGGACGGGAACTTTCCATTGCACATCGGGGATATTTCCCACAAATTACGCAGATTATCTTTCTTGCAAAGAATATTTAGGATTTAAACCCCAAACCAGGATTTAACTGTCAGATATTTCTTAACCCTATAGGCATACAATAAAAGAACAGTATAAATATGGAGCTTTATATAAATCCATTTCGATATTTTTCTACGCATCTAGCACTAATACTTATAAGCGAACGAACATTCAGGGACCAGGAGATGAACCACCCCGCCGCAGTTTTACATCATAAACATTAAACCCCAGCAAAAAAACGCCTAAACCTCCCGCACCGTCACCTTCAAATGCCGCGCATACCACGGCCGCTTCGGCACCCGCTTGAACAAGCCTTGCAGCGCTTCGTCTTGCGCAGC